>Ga0325410_1003541_pt1 | contig 17650 bp, 11 predicted proteins | sample PopdelMetagenome_16_FD_206182 | JGI IMG/M metagenome (GOLD analysis project Ga0325410, IMG submission 206182) | Populus deltoides microbial communities from Bellville, Georgia, United States - Xylem-PdIQD-R3 | ecosystem: Host-associated > Plants > Phyllosphere > Stem > Wood/Secondary xylem...
AGGAAACTTAAAGACCAAGGTGAGGTGTTTTATGCCTTTAGATCTAGAGAGAGGTTTTAAACCCTTGTTAGGAACCTTCTAAGGGTTTCTAAGTGGGAGCACACAAAAACGTTATGTGGTTTTCTGCAAATAGTTGTCCTTCTCAAGGATGAACGAGTTGGTCATTTTCGTGGCTTTGCTGGAGCAACTCCGACATTAACTTTTCCTAAGATCACCTGAACTTGGTAGAGGGGGTGCACACCTTCCGATCGAACCATTCTTGCTTGATTTGGAGTACTATAGCTCCACATTTAAACGTTTGAAAGTGCCCACTTAAACAGCATGATGACTGAAACTGTAATGTTGGCTTACTAAGGATAAGATGTTGTAGAGATCAATGGAGAATATGGGATGTAAACATTTGATTTTAAAGACATGGGGTTGTAGAGGGAGTGTTTCATAGTTGAATAGTAGTTGTTGCAGCCTTTAAAGTGATCGGAAATGTTACATTCATTAATCAACCAAAAACTAAAGAAGAAGATGCACAATACCTTGAATGATGTTTTTTTGGCTAATTCCTATATATTAGGGTTTTTTAATTTGGGATCTGGCAATTTATAATTTGATCTCTATTCTTCCAATTTTGTTTAATTTTACCCATAGTTTGCCCTTAACTTTCTAATTTCTTGCAATTGTGTCCATGCCAGATTCAATTGCCAACCCCAATTTTGAACGCCTTTTACAAGTTGATCCTTGTTCTCTGATTTGGTCAATTAGACCCCTAGATGACTATCAAACTTCTAATTTTCTTCAATTTGACCCCTGATTTCACCTATTCCAGTTTCCAAAGTCCCGCGTGTTTTGCCAGTTGGTCCTTGGTTCATAATTATTCAATTAGGTCCCTATTTGCTCACCAAACTTTAAATTTTATGCAATTAAGCCCCTGATTTGACTAATTAAACTTTCCAAAACCCAATTTTAGTCCCTAAACTTTATTTATTTCAATTGACTCCCAAAAGTAGATTTCTCTTGTGATTAAACCTTCCAAAATCCCAATTGAGTCCTTAAACACCTAAATAAAGTATTTTCATTAACGGGTTACTAATTTGGACATTTTGGTCTATTAACTCTCACTTGGTATTCAAGACTTTCTCCAATAAACTTGAGTAGTCCTTTTTAGGTTTGTTTCATGTGTATTTTCTTGTATATATTTTTTCTTTTTCTTTTTTCTATTTTTGGTTAAAATAGGCAGTAACATCCTCCATATATGATATGATACTATTAAAATGATCTGCATGCTCTCAATAGAGGATCTTATGTTATTATCATAATTGCAGCTTATGATTACTTTGTACCATATTCTTACATCCTTCAATCACTGTGTATATCAAACTTTCCATATGATGCCACAAGAACAAGTATTGGAGTTTTTTTATGTATGAAAAGCGGTCAATTATCTATTTTAGGGAAAAGCTTATGGAAAAACATTGAATTATCCAACTTATGACAATGATATTTATGCATTGATGAGAGCTTCAAAGACTTAGCAATATTAGTTATAGCCAAAAGAGTTTGTTATCCATTTGAATCATAAGTCATTAAAGTAGTTGAAAGGACAAGGTAAGTTAAATAAAAGGCATGTCAGGTGGGTAAATTTCATTAAAATATTATCATATGTCATTCAGTACAAGCAAGGTAAGAATAGTGTTATGGCTAATACATTATCTATATGGTATGTTCATATTTCTACGTTAAATACAAAATTATTATCATATGTCATTCAGTACAAGCAAGGTAAGAATAGTGTTATGGCTAATACATTATCTATATGGTATGTTCATATTTCTACGTTAAATACAAAATTATTAGGTTTTGAGTATGTTAAAAATTTATATACCAATAAAAATGTTTTTGTTAATGAGTATGAAGCTTGTGAAAAGTTAGGCTATGGTAAGTTTTATAGATTTAATGATTATTTGTTTGGAGAAAATAAACTTTGCATACCTGATAGTTCTATGTGTGAGTTGCTTATGGTGAAGTTCATTAGGGTGGTTTAATGAGATATTTTGGTGTTAGAAAGACTTTAGAAGTTTTGCATGAGTGTTTTGTTGGCCTAAAATAAAACATGATGTACAAAGGGTTTGAGAAAGATATATCATGTATAGGCAACCTAAATCTAAGGTCTTGCCTCATAAGTTATAAACTCATTTGCCGTACCAAAGAACTTTGGGTAGATATATCTATAAACTTTTTTTTTAGAATTACCTCGGCCAAAAAGGGGTAGAGGTTCCATATTTGTGGTTATAAATAGGTTTTCTAAGATAACATATTTCATACCATGTCATAAAACTAATGATGCAGCCAATATTGCTAATTTATTCTTTAGGGAGATAATATGACTTCATGATGTTTTTAAGAGTATTTTTTCAGATCGAGATGTTAATTTTCTTAGTTATTTTTGAAAGGTTTTGCGAGGAAAGTTGAGAACTAAACTGTTGCTTTCAATTACTTGTTATCCATAAATAAATGATCAAACAGAAGTACTAAATAGAACCTTAACTATTTTGTTACATATTATCATTCGAAAGAATTTGATAAATTAGGAGGTTTTGTTGTTTATTGAATTTGCATATAATATGAGTATGCATTTTATTACTGATTATTCATTATTTGAAATTATTTATAGTTTTAATCCACCAACTTATTTGGATTGTTACCTTTACTTATTGATGAAATTGTTAGTTTTGATGGTAATAAGAAGGCTGAAATGGTGAAGAAACTTCATGAGAGAGTTTGGTAATACATAAAAAAGAAGAATGAACAATATACATCTAAAGTTAATAAAGGTCGTAAATGTATTATTTTTTTAACCTAATGTTTAGGTTTGGGTGCATATGATAAATGATATATTTTTAGCCCATGAGAGATTGCATCCTAGATGAGATGGCTCATTCCAAGTTCTTGAATGGGTGAAGATTAGGTTGAATCCTTTTTAGGATAGAGGAAATGATAAGAATCAATAAGCAACACTAAGATTCATTACATGTGTCAATGTGACCAATTACAAGGGCAAGAGCTATGAGGATCAAAGACGTATTTAATGGACCAAGCAAGCTTTGAAAATTACTTTTAAGGTGGCGTCAAGCATAAAGTTGAGTTTAAAGAAGGATCAAACCTTGTTTAATATGATCTAAGCCATAGATGGGGTGACTTAACATTTATCGGAGCATGGTTACTAGGGGTGAGCAAAAAAACCGGAAAACCGATTAAACCGAGAAAACCGGAAAAAAAATAACTGAAAAAACCGAATCGAAAAAAAACCGATTAAACCGATTAAATTTTTGAAAAAACCAGCCGGTTCAGTTCGGTTTCGGTTTTATAAGCAAAAAACTGAAAAAACCGAACTGAACCGAAAAAAACAGAGCCAAAACCGAAAAAAACCGAGCCAAAATCGAGAAAACTAAGCCAAAACCGGAAAAACCGAGCTAAACCAGTTTGAATCAGTTTTTGCCCAAAAAAACTGAACCGAAACCGGTCGATTTGACCCTGTTTCGGTTCGGTTTCGGTTTTTTTTACAAAAAAATTCGGTTTGGTTACTTTTTTTGATAAAAACCAAACCAAACCGAAAATGATCACCCCTAATGGTTACACAATTTTATATCAATAGTCATAATTTTCAATCTGATAGTTGGATCATGCTAAACTTTTTCTATAAGCTTTTAAAAGCCTTGTTTCTTGTAGGGTTAACATTTCATTGTGATCAAACATCAAAAAGGCTTTCCAATAAGGCTCAAAAGTTTTTATATGGATTGGGTTTTATTTATTAAGACTTGGGTTTTGTTATTTGATTTTAAAGTACTTTTAAACTAGTTTATATTTGGATTTTAATTTTAGCTCAATATTCTTATTTTGTTAAACTAAAATACTCTATTTGGTTTGTAAATTACAACAACTCATTGATTTTAAAAATAATATTGGAGAGGATTTCTCTTGGTGTTGGTTCTTTATTGAACTATTCAAAACTTATCAAAAATTCTTTCTATATGGCATTCAACCTATATAACTTTGGTTCTTGGATGGTTATAATCAATGGGTCAAGGTTTTTATTTAATGACTATAGTTTTTTAGTTCAGGTAATCACTAGGTTGGGTTTTTTTCAACTTGGTTTTAGCTTTCTTGGGTTAGGATTCAATCTTGATTTTGGGTTTTAGGGTTATTATCCTCCAAGTTTGCATCACCATAAAATTCCAATAGCAGTGATAGGAAGAGCACTACCATTGGGTATTTAAATGTGCTACTCATCCTCATATTTACAAATATTATATAAAGAATTTGTACTACCACTCATTTAATTGGAAGCCGCAAAGTCAACCAACCAATAAAAAGTAAGTAGATTCCATTTACATTATATGCTGAAAGTAGAAAAGCTAGAAAATACATATGATAGACCCTAAGGTGTGAGAAAAAAGGAAGAATTACTTATATAATGCTTCTATAAAGAAGGAACCAAAGAGAGAGCCATGAAATTAGATTGAACAACATTAAAAATGGTTGGAATCTATCAATTTTAAGGTCGCACTCAATAATCTTTAATGATATGACCCTTGTTTTTGCAATAATAAAATAATTTATTATTAAAATGCTTTGTAATATGCCCAAGCTTCTTGTGATTGCAATGCTCAATATATGACTTAAATCTTCTTTTACCTAGAGTTGCTCATACCATAGTAACCATCTTAGACATCATGGTTTTTGGAGTGTGGCCAAGCTAAGTTAATATACATTGTTTTCACTTAAAACTCCCCTAGGGAAACATCCAAAGATGGATCAAGATTTTGGTTAATTAAACTAACGAGTAGTTAATTAAACTAACGAGTATAATCTTAAGTTCTGGACTTAGCTTCATTATAAACTAATATCTTTGACTCTCATGATGGACAACTTATAGTGCCGTTAAGGATTTCTTAGGAATAATAGAATAAATTATCCCATAATATTCTCTTCATAAATTAAGGAAACCATAATAGAATTGTTTGATAGAAAGATTACTTTGGTGATAATTGTCAATTTCTAACTTCAATTGAAACTTTTAGGCAATATTATTTTGAGAATAAATGCTCTAAGATAAGCTCACACTCCATTGTAGTTGTGATAACCCAATTTTTAGGTTTTCCCTAAAATTATCCTTTTCTTTTAAAAATAAAAAATAAAGACTGACAACTTAGCAAGAGCGGGCTAAGAAGTGTTCCAAATACATGGAGGACCCAAGCTGGAGCATAAATTTGGAGGCTAATGGTGCTTCATTGTACTCAAGACCGAAAAGACAATATAGATTCAGGGTCAAATTAAATGATTATTGGATGAATCTATATAAAATTAAGTATTGGGAGTTAATTTATATTTTTAATAGACCAATTTGATTTAATCATGGGCTCAATTAAAGGTTTAATTAATTTTAAGAATTAATTTGGGTCAAATTATAAGAATTAATTTGAATCAAATTATAAGATTTCATTAGGTGCAAGGACTTAATTATACTTTTAATTGATCAAATTAATTTTATTAGGGACTTAATTTGTGAAAAAATAGGTTTCAAAGCTTAATGGATTATTTAAGAAGATTGGAATTTTAGAGGATCGGATTTAATTTTTCTAAACTCAATTGAGTGAAATCAGAGATAAAATTGCAAAAAATCAAGACTTAGGTGTCAGATAAGAGCTAAATTAAAGAAACTTGAAACCAATGATTTTCTATTTTTCTAAACTCATAATTATTTTCCCTTCACAAACATTTGGAATTGAAACTTTTAAATGTGGTAATTCTTTCCATTAAATCAAAAAAATAAATTGTTCTCTCGATAATATAAATCAAAACAAAAGAACTAAACTAGTGTAAAAAATTAGACGATGATGTTGAAAGAACTTCAAACTACCGAAAATGAAAACTCTCAAAATACACAAATGTGTCATTATAATGTCCATTTAGAACAAAAACTCTCTACACCTAGAAATTGTCAATAGTCCCAAAGAAGGAGTCTCAAGACAGAAAATAGACAAGAGATTAATCTCATGTTTGTATTTTTATACATTATTCATCTTATGTTTTTAAGAGTTAGGCTCAGATAAATTGAGGAATCTTCTTATTAAAATGTTATTCATGTTAGAAAATAGAAAGCATATATTAGTTTTAAAATCTACAAGTGGGAGCAATAAGAACAGAAAGGAATCAATCATGGGAGATCTACTCTTATCTTTTTGTGCAGCTTCTCTTTATTTAGATTTGATTCTCATACACCTTCTCAATACAAATGTCACAGCAAAAATCTTCTTTATTACAATATATATATATATATATATATATATATATATATTGTTTTCTAGTGGCAATAAGAATATTAATTGTAAATTCAATATTTGAAGTGCACATTAAATAAACTAAATTTTAGAGCTAAATAAATAACAAATTAAAATACTTTACCTAGGTAACCCTTTAATTTGTTTCACTTAATCATATGCACTAAGAAGTCTAATAATTTAACTTTCATTGGTTATTTGATTAAAAAAAAACATTTTGTTCTATGTTATTTATTTAATAAAAACTAAAAGAAAAACATAAGACATATTCGAAAAAAATCTGAATGATTTAAAATAAAGATAAAAAAGATTTGTTTCTAAATAAAACCTCTGTCTCATTAATTTGCTAATTGTTTTTGGAAATCTTTTACATGAATATTTATTTGTTAGAAAACATTCTATTATTATTCTAAAAACAAGTTTTAATTAAAAAAATTAACATTTTTTCTAATAAGTTTGATGTGTATTGTCGTAGGAACTCTTCGACCGTTTTGTTAGATCTGATTTAATGGGTCAACTTTGAAACCTCTCGACTTGACTCTTTATCTAGTTGGAGTTTCAAATCAAATCATATAGAGATTGACTTAATATAACCCAGTAGACATGACATGTTTAAAAATAATTCGGATAACCAATAAAAACCTGATTTAACTTAAAAGAAATTCAAGATAAAATTGTTTTTTTTAGTAATATTGAGACGACAACAAATTAATTTAGATTAACCTGCCAAACAAATGATTAAAGTCATGAATCCAACATAGAGTTAAATAATTTAATTTAAAAAAATATTTTTTTATTTAATAATATAATAAAAAAAATATAGACATGGAAAGAAAAGCAACCAAAAAAACCTTTTTAAAAAAATAAAAACATCGTAATGATCAATTAAAAAAAATATGTGCTTAGGATGGGTCTGGAAGGAGGGACCGAGTGTTTCTGTAATTAAAAAGCTTTAATGGTCGTCCCTGAACTCTTAATTTTCTATACATTTCACCCTTGTACAAATTTGTTTATGGATTCTATCCTTCTACCGTCCTGCTATTAGTTCTTTTAAACTTTTTTTCGATTTTGTCCTTCCATGCCAGATGTCAAATATATGTATAAAAGAAAATGAGAGCTACACTTTATTTTTTAAAAAAAAATCAAACAATAAAAAAACCTAAATTTAAATATTAATAAATTACATTAATACTTCAACTTTAAAAACAAACCAGCAATGCATAGGAATATCGTTATTAAAATCTAAATTCAAAATTTGAGAATCCAAATAATTCCAAACATTTTAAATCACATTAAAAATCAATTTTTATGTAAGGTTATGCCAAGCTTGAGATTTAAATGAGAGGCTATTTTTTTTACTTTTATTTTTTTTCTCTATTTTTATTTTCAATAAAAATAGAAAAATATATTTATTTGTTAAAAACGAAGATAAATCTTTCTACCAATACAAATAAGAAATATATCAAGATTACATCTATTTTTTTCAAAAAAAATAAAAACTATATTTTATAATAGTTATCGTATAGGATAATTTAATTGTATAATATTTATTTTATTTAAATTAAATTAAAAATTATCATGAAAAATTATATTATTACCTCATAAAATTCTTTATATTACATTTATAATAAAAATTAAATCTATGATACTAACTAATAATGAAAAAAATGAAGAAATAATTTTTCATTTTGTTAAAAAAAGATATTGTTTATGTTTTTGTTTTTTCATTTGAAAAACTGTGGAAAACTTGTAAGAAAAAAAAAATTGTAAAAAGACATCTAAAAAGTATTTTTTAAAAAACATCGTATGAATTAAAAGAAGAAAATACTTAGAAAACTAGCTTTAACTTTTTGAATGAAGAAATATTATATTTGAATAGAAACTAGAAAGTTCTAATTTTTGTTTTTTTAACTTTAATTTTCAAAAAAATATATATAATATTAGTAACAAATGCATTCAATCTTCACTTTAACAATGGAAGGAAAGCATAAAGAGATGATAGAGCAACAATGAACCTGGACTCAATTTCGTCTAAGTGAAAATAATCCTGACAAAACTCTCAAAAGCTTCACGACACTGCAGGCTAGCTTGTCGAAACACACTCCATCCTCCTCCTCAATCCTCATACAAGAAACCGAACCAGATCTGCAGACACCATCACACGTACGATACAGTAACGATGTCAAGTTCTTTCAAGGAAATCCAAATTCAACACCAAAAACACTACAGCAACATCCCTTCCTTTCCTTTCCCTTCCGCTCTATCTCCCAACCCCTTCTCTTCCTCTACTCTTTCCTTCTTCACCGATTCTATTATAGCCCAAAAACCCTTCTTGGACTCTTTGCTTCTGAAAACTGGAGCCATTCTCTTTAGAGGGTTTGATGTAAACACTGCGAAGGACTTCAATGACGTCGTAGAAGCGTTTGGGTTCGAGGAATTGCCTTACGTTGGTGGGGCAGCTCCTAGGACCAACGTTGTTGGTCGTGTCTTCACTGCTAATGAGTCCCCACCTGACCAAAAGATACCCTTTCACCATGAAATGGCTCAGGTTCGTCCTAAACACTAATTTTTTCTAGCTTTAATCTTTACTTAATCAACAAATTAGTTGGTATTTGATTTGGCTCCTTTTTTTGTTTTTCAGGTTCCTGAATTTCCATCGAAGCTGTTCTTCTTTTGTGAAGTGGAGCCAGGAAGTGGGGGAGAGACTCCTATAGTTCTTAGCCATGTTGTGTATGAAAGAATGAAAGAGAGGTACCCAGATTTTGTTGAAAAAATAGAGGAGCATGGCTTGATTTATACTCGAGTTTTGGGTGAAGAAGATGATCCTTCTTCTCCAATTGGCCGTGGATGGAAGTCAACATTTCTGACTAATGACAAGAGCGTGGCAGAGCAAAGGTTTGTGTGTTTTTTAAGACTTTGCATAAGGCTGTTGATTGATTGATATTTTGGAAATGGAAATTAAATTCAGATGATCTAAACTTTGAACGACAGGGCTGCTAAGCTAGGAATGACGTTGGAATGGTTTGAAGATGGAGTGAAAACAATAATGGGTCCAATCCCAGCTATCAAATATGACAAGTCAAGAAATCGTAAAATCTGGTTTAATAGCATGGTGGCAGCATACACAGGGTGGAAAGATGCGCGAAATGATCCTGTAAAAGCAGTCACATTTGGTGATGGCGAACCATTGCCAGGTGATATCATCTATGACTGTTTGAAAATCCTTGAAGAGGAAAGTCTTGCCATTCCTTGGCAGAAAGGAGATGTTCTATTGATAGATAATTGGGCTGTTCTTCATGCTCGAAGATCATTCAATCCACCTCGTCGAGTCCTAGCTTCACTTTGCAAGTAGTATAATATCTGTTATCTGACCTGCTTACAGTAAAGTAAAGAAAAGTAATAGCTAGACAGTTTTACGTAATACAAGTAAATAATGATTTGCAGCACAGTGATTTTGCTGAAATCCAATGCATAGTTTTTCGAATAATAAATGTCACTGTTTACTTTATTTAGAAAAGTTTTTTTTTTACCAGCTGAACAAGTGTCCAGTCCAATCCAATTATGGGAAACACTCTCTGGCAGGTTAGTTTGTCACATTTTAACCAGGTAGTAGGTTCTCCCTCTCCTTGCTCCTTTAACATGCGGTCCCCCCAGCAGCCATTTGGAATTCCCATTGCCCAAGGTGTGGAACCTCAATAGCAAGCAATATTCTAGCTTCAATGGCTTACAGAACTGAAAACCCTTAAGTGAGTCATTTTGCATGAAGGGTTGCCATGACACTGATCTAATTCCATGTCTGTGTTTTCGGGAGGGCACTTTTGAGTTTAGGCTTGCTGATCAGGGCTAGAATTCCATTCCTTGTTCAATATAATTTTGGTTGAGCAGAAACAAAACTTGCAAATTTACAAGAATTAACTGATGTGTTTTTTTGAGTTAAGTGCATTAGAACTGTTTAAATTCAACATCAAAAAATGTTGAATCTCAATTGATTGAAATGGAGACATCCCAATTCTTGGCGAGTTAATTAAGACCAAAGATGATCTGTTCTGGTCAATGTTGCTTTCATATATACGACCATCATCTCTTGTGGCCAAAAACATTCTTATCCTATTCCACTTCAGAAGTCTCATAAACTTGCGCATAACTGCTTCCAGATCAACAATCTAATCAAAACGATCTTATTAGCATCGTCGGGTAGATTATAAAAATTTCATGATTATTGGCCGCAATATATTGGAGGCTAGATGAGATCACAAATCAACCTACGACAATTGAGAACAAGAAAAGAGAAATGCTATTATATACGCAACTAGTTCCTTGTCATGCAAAACAGTCAAACCTTTCCTCACAGCATCATCAAATTTTACATTAAATCAAAATTTTGCACACAAATGTAAAAAATTTATACAACAGCAATAACAAGTAAAGGAGAGAAGGTAATGAGAATGAAAAGAAATGCAAGTTCAAATACCACTATATTACTGCTTTGGTAGAATGTGAGGCTGTTGTGCACACGCTACTATAAAGACAAAAAAGACGGAAGGGGGGCTTCATGGCAGCCAAAAAAGATGTGAAACTGGTCGGATGGAAGACGACTCCGTTACTACCTTCCTTGGACAAGACCACTGAAAACTTGGCTGTTTCCAGCAAGAGTTGCTTCCCACTCAATGGAGGATAAAACAATTTGTGACAGGGAAATCACAACTTGCTTCATGTCAGGCCGTAGGATGGGATCCTCATCCACGCATTGCTTTGCTAGCATGGCCAACTATGCATTGATACACAGAAACAGAAGTTAGAAAGGTAAGTCACTGCAACATAAACAGGTGGCATCTTATGTAAAGCATTTACCTTGAATACACAATCATGGGGATATAAATCCATCATATTAGGATCAATGAGGTCTTTCAAGCTTGACATGCTCATGGAGTCAGGTGAGTTCCTAAGAGCTGCTAGCATCTGCAATATTCACGGGAATGCTTTAAAATATAGCAACAAACATGGATGCTTACCGAGTGATGCAGATGCAACCGCACAAAAGGATACATGCACAATTGCAAAATAATTGAAAAATAATGTCAAAGCCAGAAAAGGTACAATAATTGACAATGACATTTAGAGGGTGGCATACAAGTATCAAGAATAAGAAAAGCATCCATGCCATATAGCCAAAATTATTTTTTCTTCTTACAACCAACACCATGTTTTCCAGAGAGCAAGCCCTGAGGTTGAGAACCAAGAACTCTTGGAAATTTCTTTTTATGTTATAGATACGTGAGAGGTCAGTGCTTAAGGATCTTTTAGACGTTTAGTTCATCCAGATCACTGCTTAGCTCAGGTGCCATGTATTGATCAAGTTATGCTTCATTAGATGGATAGAAGCAAAACTTACAGTAGATGCCAGTGAACGTCTTTCAGGATTTTTTGTAACCGCACCTTCAGTTCTTATTATGGCTTCCTTCCCAGATATGATCTCAAAAAGAACGACACCAAATGCATAAACATCACTCTTGGCTGTGGCAAGGCCATCACTCAAGTATCTGCAAGGCCAATGGTGAAAGGTTAGACTAGTTGAAGGAATAATAATAGATTGCAGTAGTTGTCTAAGAGTATATTTACTCACTCTGGTGCTAGATAACCATATGTACCAACAACTTTTGTTGCTGTAGCTTCTCCCTCGCCTGTTTTGCCAACCAGTTTTGCCAATCCAAAATCTGAAATCTATAGGCACACTACCTTGTGAGATGCAGTGACGTTCACTGAGATTGAGATAAAATTAATAAAGTCTGATATGTTGAAACCTTGGCCCTGAAGGAACCATCAAGTAAGATGTTGCTTGTCTTGATATCCCGGTGGACATAGTGTGTTTTAGTGTGTTCATGGATGTACTCCAGGCCTCTAGCTGCATCAAGTGCAATCTGGACCCGCATGATCCATGAAAGTGGTGTATGACCTTCAAGTCAGTCAAAATTTTCAATTTTCAGTTCTAATAAAATGGGTCCTACAAACATGCCTCACTCAATTTGCTTCCATTAATTGTAATATGAATGAAATGAACATGACAGCTTAATATAAGTTTTAATTTTTTGTCCTTTTAGGCAGTTGCGCACAGCAAGAACTATCTAGATTCATGCTTAATGAAGTATTACGTGCTTGTTATTGAATTGAGGTAACTTATGGAACCAAATGAAAAACAGAACAAGACATAAAAATGACTATATGGATACCGCAGAGATCTTACACAAACTATAGTTATAGGGACACTCATTTTCCAGTCAATGTCTTGAGGTTAGTGTATGTAATAAAAACATTTAATATCAAAAGAACAGGAAAAAAAAAATGCATGTTCCTTGCAGATGCCTTACATACTAGTATCTATGTCAAAAGTAATCACTAGCAAACTTCCTTGAATGACTGTTCAACACTTTTTCAGGAAAATTAATTTACAAACTTAAGAAATTAAAACCATCCAGAAGTTGTAAGGTTGCAACTTCTTACCCTTATTTTGGGGATCATGTAAATGACTTCTAAGTGAACCCTTCTGTGCATATTCATAGATCAGGAAGAGCTCTGCATCACTAGCTGCGTAGCCAATCAATTCTACCTTGACAATGTTAAACCAAAATAAGAGTCAGAGCTTCAAGTTTGTGAAACAAAAGGGCATCAAGCCATCTATTCGATTATAAAAAGCATTACCAGATTTGTATGATGGACCTTGCACAGGATTTTCATCTCAGCCATAAATTCTTTAGTTTTTGTAGCAGTCATTCTCTTAATAGCAACTTCCTGGAAAGATTAAAAACAATATTATTCTTTATGTTATATGATCACTAGGTACCTAAGAAACAAAGAAAATAGCTAGAAACCTGGTCATGAAGGTGACCATAATACACAGAACCATATGTTCCATGACCAAGAAGACTAGAATCCAAAAATTCATCAGTTGCAAAAAGAATTTCTTCGTATGTAAAAACCACAGGCTTCTCATCAAATATATCAGTTGCTAGACCTGTGAACAAGAATATGAAGTCATAAATTCAAAGCTTAAAGTTGACAAGGAAAACACGACACCGGCACCAAAAGCATTAAAACCAATCCTTCACATCAGAATTCCAGAGTTTATGTATAAATCAAAATCTGATAAACAATTGGTAAAACCTTTAGGTATAGTAATCTGGTGGCTGCTAGACTCCCCATTTGTTTGCTTCCAGTCTACAGATTTGCAGCAGATGGACCTTCTAGAAGTACAACAAAAGCTTTGCTTGCGAAGAATATGAAACTTTTGAGAAATCTTGCCATCAGGAGGCTTGGCGTGACTTCCTCGAGATTCAGATAAGCAACTTGAGGACTTAAGATACACACAAATAATTATACATAATACAATCAGTGCAAGACCGATCCCAAGACCCCCTATGATCCATCCATATGGTACACGAGCCTTGTGAATTGTTGGAATATTTGCTGCAAAACACATAGCAAGTTATTTTGTGACATATAAGAACTCACACCACAGCTTAAACAGGAAGAACTGATGCAAAAAAAGAAAGAGTGAGGAGCTTTGGGAACAGAAAATGAAAACTTTAGAATTTCAGCTCTTAACCAGAATTTTAATCATATTTCAGCATAAATGGGGACTTATGATTATGTTCAGAGTCAATACATTGAATTTATTTAAATCAAAAGAATCATTAATTAGTCTAGAGCTACCATCAAGAAGATTCTAGTGATAGTAAAATAAAAGTAAAAGTAAATTGCCAAAGTACGGTGACAGTCATAATCTGCTCACAGCCAATATTAAGAATAAACTTTGTTTCATAATCATCACATACAGCAGGTAATGTGCTTGAAAGATCTGCAATGCGTTTTAGACTAAAGTAGTTTGCCATTATTGCACTTTTATATGTTCGGGTTAAATATATACCATGATATTGGTTTTGCTTTTTCAAACTAAAGCAGCAGATGAAGCCAGGTAAACACACAATTATGGGCCAGATAACTCTCTCTCATACACGCTTGCACACCGTACACGCAGAATCATATCATATGTGTTGATGAAGTGCAGACAGTTCATTTGTGAATTTATTAAGGTACTAATCCGTACCTGAGAAAATGTCATCCGGAGGTGCAGGAACAGGAGCAGGAGGATTATCATTCTCCAAGGGATAAGGTTCCCCGGGAACTAGAAAACAATAGGAGGGTTAAATCAATACACAAAAAAAAAACAAAAACCAAGGAAACTTCACCTATTAAATTTCCACAAAAAAGAAAACAATATAAAAGCCCAGTTTGCAGAGGCAATGGTTAAAAGAACATAAGCAGAGTGGCATGTATGTAATACTTTAATTTAAATAATTGTTCACGGAGTTGCGCTACGGAACATGGGAATTTTGCTTCTAGTATTCACAACACGAAACAAAAAATAACGTTGGCAAGTTAAGCACCAGCAACCAATTACTTGCCATTCTCCATCCCACGCTTCTGCTAGCATAAACGATTTTTTTTTCCCATTATGTTGATTTGGCATCCTTGTCAAACAGAGTATCCAATCTGTAATGCCTAAACCATTACAATAATCTGGCTATTTAGGTTGAAAGGAAAGTTAGAGAAATTAAAGAGTAATTTGAAGAAATTAAGTCGTCAAAACCAGAAGCTGGGAGATTGTTGTGATTGTGATAGCAGCTTCTATGGACATAAGCAAAATATCCAAAATGAAGCAGCAAACAGAAAACAGATTTCCAATCTTAGCATTTCCAAAATTCATCACTCAAAAATCAAAGCCCATTTAAAGAGTTACACATAAGGAATAACCAAAATAACGCCATTGAATCATTAGACTAACCTGAATTCAGAGGAATATAATACAGCGCACCAGCTGTAACATTATCAGGATTCTGAATCCCATTCACTGTCTCAATACTATCCATACTAACACCAAATCGACTAGACAAGGACTGAACAGTATCTCCTTCCTTCATCACATAACTCACCAAATAATTCCACAACCCACTTGAACACCCACAGAACAACCTCAATGACACAACAGCACCAACCTTTGCTTGTCTTGTTGTGTTGGGCAAGAAAGCAAGCCCGTCATAAGCATTGATCACGATGTCATAAACATAACCCCCACTGAATTTCACTGTATATGTAGAGTTAGTCACATAGACCTTGTCCTTGGACAAACAAGAGCAGTTCTTCTTGATGAATATGTAGCCATGGCCATTGCCTTCTCTGGTCACATCTTGGGGTAACACATCAAACATGCTTTGAATCATTGCTAGAGTTAGGTTCTCCTGGGGTTTAAAGGCCAAAAACGATGTGCACAGTCGTGTAGTGTCCGTACAATTCATGGGTTGTGTTGAAAATGAGTGTAAAGGTTGGATTTGAAGACAAAGAAAGCATAGTACCGGAATCAAGAAACTAGTCCTTGAAAGATGATTCATTGTTCTTGAGACACGATTCTGTCTCTAACAAAAGGGGAAAAACTTGGGTTAAATTTAGGACAAAATGCTAGAAGAATACAGATTTGCTAACTTAGGGGCAAGAAAGAATCAAAGATTTGCAGTTGACGAAGCGAGTTTTGAAGCCAAAACGTAAAGGAGTGAAACAAGTAGCTTGTATACAAATCTTGCTGAAAGAAAACAGAGTTGAGTGGCAAAAAGATTCAAGATTTAGACTTCGATCTTAAAAAAGGTAAAGCTAAAACCTACAGATGGAAACAGTAAAAAGAGCAAGAAAGAATATTTGGTATCGAGAAAAATGAAAGATGAATGGATTGAATTGGGATCTACTCTACTCTACTCAACTGTGGTTAGTAAGTAAACTGTGTTGGGTGTGAGATAATGGTGAGTGTTGATGATGAAAAGGAGGGAAGAAGTACAGTAGCTGATATAGGTAGGCAGGTAGGTAGGCAGGCAGGCAGGTAGTCGTAGCTCATAGGGAGGTTTGAGAGAGAAAGACAGGAACAGAAGAAAGGGATGAGAGGAGGAGGGCATTTGATTTTGCTTCTTTATTATACTTCAATGATAAGTTTCACTGTCGTCCTCTCTGGTAACTTGCTGTAAAAAGTGAGAGAGAAAGCGACTGCAGGAGAGAGAAGGGAAGTGTGCAGTTGAGACTACAGAGACGAGATCACGATGATGATGGATGGGTTTCCGCTGATAATTCGACGCCAGTTTAATTTTACTTACTAATCTACCCTTTGTGTGTGTGTGTGTGTCTCTCTCTCTCTCTCTTGTTTTTAATGAGTGAAAGGACAAAACCGGGAAATGCTTTCACGGGATTAGGAACCAAAAGCTGGTAATGGAGAATGGATTGGGCACAAATTGCAAAGAGAGCTGGAAGTGAAGGGACAGTTGTCTGGGTCCCACACTAATCACAATTAGTCGCCGACTAATTGACAGCGTAACCTAGTCAATGAGGAAGGTCACGTTGACTTCAAATCCTTCGAGCCTCGTTTCGTTTACCGACACTTGCACATTTTCTTTCACTAGCTGTTATTACCCTACATCGCTGTCGTTTTACTTCGGTGACTAAAAGGCGCTACGTTTACGCTATACTAAGCTACGCTACACGTGCGATTAAAAAACATTAACATATTCAGATCCCATTATTGTTATTAAATTCGATTAAATGGATAAGCAATGAAATATTCTAATCTTATCTAAACTAGATGTAAAATTAAATTATATCAAAATATCAAAAATATAAATATATTTAGTTTCACAATTTCATTTTTTTATGTTAAACACACCGTATACATGTAGAAATGAGCATTTTTAAAAGTGTTTTTTAATTAAAAATATATTAAAATAATTTTTTTAATTTATCTAAAAATTATTGATTTAATATTTTTTTTAAAAAGATAATAATTTAAAAACAGAAGCTACAAGAATGTCAAAGAAGCAAAGTCCGTGTACTAATTTCTAGAAGTTTTTAACTTGTACAGGCAATTGAGTATGAAGTCTCTCGCCGGTCTTTTTTAGTCTTCGGATAGATAAACGACGAAAGCCACTTTACTATTCATCAAATCAACGAGGATATGTGTTTTGTACAGTGGTGATTGGCTAGGAAACGGCGTCGTATCGAAGGCATGTAATACCTGCCTGGAGGTGGGCCGATTTTTTTATGAGAGATAATGTGGAAAAAATGGAAGGATGATGGTCTGACAAGGTAGGGTCACACGTGGGTCAGGAGACATCTGTAAAAAATCTACTTTGATAATCCAGGCAGGACACGGGTGATCTAACCTGGAGCAGATACCAAACAAATCATGTGATACTCAACAGATTACACTAAAATAATCATGTCCCTCCTCT
>Ga0325410_1003545_pt1 | contig 17642 bp, 6 predicted proteins | sample PopdelMetagenome_16_FD_206182 | JGI IMG/M metagenome (GOLD analysis project Ga0325410, IMG submission 206182) | Populus deltoides microbial communities from Bellville, Georgia, United States - Xylem-PdIQD-R3 | ecosystem: Host-associated > Plants > Phyllosphere > Stem > Wood/Secondary xylem...
TCAAACGATATGAGTAGTTTGTTTTTGTACATGTTTTTTTCTAAAAGGCAGAGGAAAGTGAATGAACAGTCCTACGCTTTTCCATGAGTCAATTGACCAAAGCATCATGACACACAGGCTCTTTCTGGAAAAGGGTACAGAAATTGCTTGGAAAATTTACATTGCTGGGGAGTTCTTGCCTCATTGACGAACTCCTATGTCATTGGCTTCACGATTCATGCATTGCCCTAGAACATCGATGACCTTGACTATTCCCTTGCACTAAACAAGCTCCAGAGGCATTAGTCTAGCGGTTAAGGACTCAAGTAGATGACCCATGAGCTGGAAGGTTCGGGTTTATGGATTGGAATGTGTAAATTTCACTTTGTCAAATCCATTTCTTTATTATGCGTAGCAGATGGTTCATCGAAGATATAAAAATGCTTTCAAATTCCATAATCGAAGCAACTTAAGATCAGAGTAAAGATGCAGATCGGATCCAGCACATGTCAGACCTTGCGATGAGCCGGGGTTTTACCAGGGCTACCAAGTTCCAGGAGATGGGAACACTCATCTAAAGACATTGCAATTGTCAGAGCACAGTCCTCGCCAGAGCCCCCCATGTCCAAATGCAAGAAAATTGCATTTGGCAAACCAAGTCTGATTTCCGTGTTCTTCGTTCTGGGTTGAATTCTTTCACTGTCGTTTTCCTAGAAAGACTTTTGACTTTCATCATAGATAAATTCTTAGTTCATACTGAACAACAATGCCATTTACTATGGTTAGAGCTTCCATTTTGAATCGATGATTTCAACATGACATGCCCATGTTGCAGATCTAAACTCGTTAGAATTAGAGGGTTCAGCATTGGCTCAACTTGGCTTGTGGTAACCTAGTGCCATATATGCCCAAGCTGGGCCAATCTAACCTGTGTGCAAGAACAGCTGGCTGCAAGAGTCAAGGTGGCCAGCCTCCACCACATCTAATTGCAGACCAAAGGCATTTTCCCATTGTTGGCAGCAAACAAGGTTGATCCACATGCAATTGACTTTAGATAAATTAATGGTTTCCTAGCAAAAACAGTGATTTGTCTATATTGATTACTAAATAACTCCACAGATCACAAAGATTGCATTTTCGCATCCCCGAAGATGCACAACTTCAACTGGCAAAATTGCACAGATCAATGCACAACGCATCTAAAAGAAAGCAAAATGTGATTCAAACCACAATAGGATCCACCTGTGATATAAACATAGCATCTCCACAATAGCATTGTGTTGAGAAAGGAAAAAAGAAATCCATAAGAAGAAAGTATTAAGAATAAATAAGAACTAAAATAACTTCATCAATAAAAGATGTTCCTACATCGACACCAGTAATATAAATGATCAAGAGGTAAAATAAACAAAAAACAAAAAGTAAAATACAGGCATTTGAGATTCATCCTCTGTTGAGAGATGTAATTCGGCAAAGCCAGCAAATGCAGATCTCAAATCCCTAACATTTAACTGACTAAGACTCATAACTAGCATATGACAAACATAAACCTAAAACCAACATATCGAATGACCAAAGGCAAACAGAAGCACAATCCTTTGTAGTCCATATCTCCCTTCTTCTCTTATTTTCATACTCTCCTCATCCAATCCTTATAACTAAATAAACTCTTTTTAATGAAAGGTTAGTTTTCCGATTCAATTCTCTTCACATTTCCCTCAACTTCCCTCTCCTCCAACAACCTTCCAGCCTCCTCATCAGCCTCCTGAGCCTTCTTCTGTGCATCTTTTGCCTTCATAGCCTGCAACTTAGCGTGATTGTAGTATGCGACACCCAAGAATGCAAGCCCGTAGCCAAACAAATTGATGGGGGTCACGGTATCCTTAATAACGGACCAAGAGAAGGCGATCAGCAACCAATCCTTAACCACACCAGCCACATTCATGGTCAAAGCCGAAGTCTTTCCCACAAGCAAGAACACGGCGAGATTCAAGGCAAAAGCACACAAGGAATTGGTCCCAAAGATGACAAAATCAAAATGAAAACTTGAAGTCTCCTTCAAAACAGGATATTCCACAAAAATCCATGGAATAAACAAGAAAACCAAACAACAAGGCGCCACATAGTAAAGAGAAGTAATTGGATTCAACGTGATTCCTTTAGATGTAAGCAAGATTTGAATCATTACCAATCTTGTAGCCTCAAAAGCTACAGCACCAAGTTGAAGAATAACCCCCCAAGTATCAAATCTAGCCTCACCATAAGCAGCAATCCCAACCCCAAAAGAGATTGACAACATATTAGCCATAGTATTACTCTTAAAGTTCTCTTTTTTGAGCAAAACCCCAATAGAATAAACAGCAACAGGCATCAGGGCTTTTAACATCTGAATGAAAGAAACCGATAAGTAAATATAAGCAGAGTTAGAAAGCCAAAGACTGAGAGAATATAAAGCACCAATGGGGACAACAGATTTGAGATAAACATCTCTTGACATAGAGACAGGTTCAACAAATTTGAAAACTTTAATGAGAAGGATAGCAAGAGTGGCACAAAAAGACATGTGGATCATGGTTAGAGAAACTGGGAATGGCCAATTATACATCTTTTTGTCAAGGATGTATTTGTTGTAAACAATAACAGTGAAGGAGAGGAAGATCCAGATGGCTACATAGGTGTACGAAAGCAAGATCTTTTTCAGAACACTGTCACTCAGGGATCCACCCTTGCCCATTTTGGCTGATTTAGTGAAGCTGCCGTGGGACGGCGGTGGAGAGATTTGGGAGGAAAGCTGTGGCAGGGGAGAGAATGGTGGTGTGGAGATGGAGAGGGTTTGGGGTTGTTGATGTAGAGAAGAGAGAGGTGGCAATCTCCGAGTGTGCGCTTCTACCTGATGTATGGATTGTGGGCTTGGGCTTTTTTCTTTTGACTAAATTTCTGTAATATTTTTTATTTTTTTATTGTTTTTACTTTATAGTATTTATCAGTAGGATTAATCACTTGTTGTAGGGTTGTTCATATAAAAAAATAAATAAAAGAAATGCTAAATCTGTGAGCATTAAATATTTTCAAGCTGATCGTCACTTACATTAATAAAATATAATTATTATTTTATAGCTAATTGATCACATAATTATTTTTACCATGATCCCATTAAATTAAATTTAATGCAAAAAGGCCCATTTTCTAGGGGCAATTTTTGTTTGGACAAGGGGATAAGGAGAGTGAAAATAAAATTGGAAGTTTCAATCAAGTCCTTGGATTCGGAAATAAAATAGGAAAAACGCTTGTTTTGGGGGAAATAACGGTTCCAAAAAAATAATATTTTACTTACTCATCACGTGAGGCAGCATCGTGTGCGGTGCTGACTATCCTTGCAAAACTAGTGTGACGTGCGCGTGTTTAGTCAAGCCTATTTTCTTTCCTAATAAACCTTCACCTTTCCCTTTGATTACAATTCTACTTTTTTTAAAAAAAAAAAAAAGGATTTATTTATTGATTGGAAGTTTAAACAGAGTAGCAGATCTTTATCTTCTAAAATTGGAAATAAAAAGTTATGTTTTAGCATCTAATAACACATGTTTTTGTTTTTTAAAAAAAAAAATTAAAAGTTTTATAGGATTGTGTGTACACACACATTTAGAGAGAGAAAATACCGCTAAATACCTAATTTATCAAAATATACTATGGGTAAAGTTATTAAATTTGATCTCGTCTAATTAACCTAATTGAAATTCAACAAAGTATAAAAAAAATTAAAATATCAACTCAGAAAAAACATTATTGATAATATCAGAATTTTATTTGATTTTTTAAGCTTTTTTATAAAAATAAAATAATATTATTTTAATTTATTTTAGTTATCTCATTAACCTATGATGTGGGTTTTGTCTCGGGATTAATTGTGAGTTTTAGATTGTTTTTGAAGGTTTTATTCGGACAGAAAATGAAGCAGGCATGATAACTCGTGCTTTGAGCCGAGGCAAAGCGAGCTTGCATGTAAACAAATGCCATCTAATAGTGCACTCTATCAATGGCTTAATTGTATAGTTTGAAGCTTAATTGTGGGAGGACTAGGCATGATTTTGCTCGAAACCCGGCATAGTTTCCTTGTCACGAAAACAAATCATGCAATGTTTTTGCAGCAAAAAGTTAGCAAATAATCTTGTTTAGAGAATTATACTTATTTACATTGGATAATGATGTATTAAGTGCTTGTTTGTTTTTGTGTTTTTAAAATATTTTTGAAAAAATTAATTTTAATTTTTTTTATATTTTTTTGATGTGTTAATATCAAAAATAATATTATTTTAATATTTTTTAAATAAAAAATATTTTAAAAATAATCGTTATAGCACTTTTAAATAATCATGTGATTAAGTGTTCTGATATTAATTTTTTTTAATGGAGTTGCTTGTATTATTTATTGATAACGGTGCAATCATATATTTTGCCAAACATATACTAGGAATTTATAGATGTCTTTGACACATGTTGTCGGTATAAAAATGGCTGTGAATGCATTTTTCTTTTTTATGACATCATTAAATCCAAATAAACATGCATTCAGACTATTGATTGTGCTGTTGTCGTTGTAAGATAAAAGTTAGCAAATAATATATATATATATATATATATATATATATATATATATATTAAGATTATCATGAACATTTTTTAATTTTTTAATTTGATTTATATGATGTCGTTGTTTATTTTTTTTAGTTAATTAAAATAAAACTAATATATTTAATTTAGTTGAATTTATGATCCGAGGTCGTTAAAATTACTTTTTAAATATATTTATAGTATTTAAACATTATTTTATATGTATATAAAACAAAGCCCATAAAATAACGCGGGTCCACAATTAAACTTCCAAGAATTTTAAATTTTAATTTCGAAGTTGCCCTTGGTGACAAAACCACGAGATCTAGAATAAGAAAAATCAAAACTACTTGCCATATTAAACCTTCGATGGGCACTTTTATTTGGGATTTGAAGCTTTCTTTGTCATGACTTTTGTTGTCCTGCTACTAGGTTGATGAAAATTTCATACTCCCATACTCATTTTTGTTTATTTTTATGTATTCAAAGCATTTTTAAAGAGGATTAATTTTTTTATTTTTTTATTTTAAATTAATATTTTTAGATTATTTTAATGCGTTATATTAAAAATAATTTTTAAAAATAAAAAAAATTATTTTAATATATTTTTAAATAAAAAACATAACAACAACTACACTTTAAAAAACATTCAAAGGTCATAGAAACATTAGAAAAGCTTTGTTTCGGGACAGAAAGGCGGGACCATTTTGTACAAGAGAGAGGGAAGATGTAACCGGGTCTATGAATTCATAATTACACAATAACTTTTCTTTTTAGATTTTGTTTGTTTTTGAAAAGTAGTTTTTAAGAAATTATTTTTTAAATTTTTATGTATTTATTTGCCATTAGAAAAGTTAGTCAATGAAAAATATTTTCCAGTCAAAGAAAAGTTTGACTTGGTTTTCAGGAAAATATTTTCCTGAAAAATTTGGGAGGAAAACACTTTCCGGAAGTTGTGAAAAAATTAGAAATGTTATTATTTGTTGATTATATCAAATTTGATCCTCAATCTTTTGATTGCTATATATATATATTTTTTTGAATATTTATTTTTTAATTCCATCTCTTAAAATTTAATTTTTATATTAACTTTGGTACTTATTTTTATAATTGAAATTTGCTTTTTTCTTATCATTTTTTTATTGAAATTTTTTATATATCAAATTTGGTCCTTATTTTTTTTATTGTTACTTATTTTATTTGAAATAATTTATGAAATGTTAATTATTATTATTTTAATTTCTTCATCTTTTAATTTTTTTATTTTTTATTTGATCTCTATTATTTTGATTATTATTTATTTTATCTGAGATAATTTATGAAATTATATTTTTTTTTTCAATTTCATTCTCATTCAACTTTTTAATATGTAAGATTTGTTCCTCATTATTTTAATAAATTTGAAAAAAATAAAACATTAATAAGTTATTTTCCAGCTCATTTTCCATAACATAACTAAATACTGGAAAGTGTTTTCCAACTTATTTTTTATTACACTACCAAACATCGGAAAATACTTTCCCGGAATTCACTTTCCCTGGAATTCATTTTCCAAAAGAAAACTACTTTGCAGCAAACAAACGGGGCTTTAGAATACAGCAAGATCATTTCCCATGTATTATGTCGAGGGTCGGATAAAAAAAAATGGATGTAAAAGAAAAATCTAAGTATTATTAATGTATTTTTTAACAAAAAAAATAAAATTAAAATCATATAAGAATTGATTTGATATAATCTTGTCAACTTGATAAGTTAAAAAACAACTCAAATAATCGATAAAAATATTGTTGACTAAAACAAAAATCAAGAGGATATCTTTATTTAAGTATTAAAATAACAATATATTGGATTGACTCGAACCAACTCGAGCTAATCTGTCAAAGTTGCTACCCAAATCATGAGACCCTGATAACCTATAGAAAACAAATTTAAAAAATATTAAACACATTTCTCAATCAACCGAATATTGACAAAATTTAACTAATAAAAATGAACAGAGTCAATCTGGGTTAAACTCCTAAACTTGAATTATGAGACTGATATAACCTCATAGAAAGCAAGTTAAAATAAATTATGAAGTTCAATTCTCAATCAACTCAAATTTAAAGGATGAAATTTAAAAAAAATTAATTAAAAAAAGGACACAAAAGAAACCTGAGTTAACTAACCAAACATATGACTTAGGACATGAAATCGATAACCTCATAGAATGCAAACCCAAAAAATTATGAAGCTCAATTCTCAATCAACTTAATATTTGAATGATGAAATTTTAAAAAAATAATTAAAAAAGGACAAAAAATCCCGAGTCAACTGACCTAACTCGCGACCTGGGTTATAAAACTGTAATAACCCTATAGAAAACAAATAAAAAAAATAAAACTCAATTCTCAATCAACCCGATGTTGAAGGATTAAATTAAAAAATAAAAAAGACAAAAAAAAATTGACATAGGTCAATTTGGATTAACTTGTCAAACTTGGGTCAGGAGATAAGAATAACTCCATAGAAAGTAAATATAGAAAAACTATAAAGTTCAATTCTCAATCAATCCAATGTTGAAGGATGAAACTAAAAAAAATAATTAAAAAAAGAACAAAAAAACCTAAGTCAACTTAGCTAACCGGCAAAACTCGCGATCCAAATCAAAGGATCGAGATAACTCCATAGAAAGCAAATACAAAAACAATTATGAAAATCAATTCCTAATTAACCCAATGTTGAAGGATGAAGTTAAGAAAAAGAATTAATTAAAAAAATAACCCGAGTCAACACAGCTAATCCGCAAAACTCATAACCTGGGTTACAAGATTGAAGTAACTCCATAAAAAATAAATTATAAAATTCAATACCCAATAAATCCAATATTAAATTATGTGATTGAAAAGAAAATTAAATTTTAATTTTAAAAAAAAACCTAAAATAATATTGAGGAATAAAATAAAAAATCCTTAATATTTCATGAGTGATACATGTCAATTTACAATCTAGATTCTAGACTTAATCCAATGTGCGGAACGTGGTAACACTTAATGCATGATTGGTGTGCTTCCTTTTCTTTTTAAATGGAATACACTACTCAAGCAATAATGAATGGATTGTCTAGGAATGAATTCTTGTAAGACTTGTGAAAAAGAAAATCTGTAGATGCTCACTTAACAAATTCTGATATTCTAGCATGTTTAGAGTGTGATTGCAGTTGCTTTTCAAATTATTTTTTACTCGGAAATACATTAAAATAATATATTTTTTTTATTTTTAAAAAATTATTTTTCGCATCGGGATATTAAAATGATTTAAAAATACCAAAAAATATTAATTTGAAGAAAAGAAAAAAATAAAAAAATTAAATTTTTTTTAAAATACTTTTGAAACATAAAAATAAATATGGAATCATTAATGCTAAGCTATTAATTAAAAAAAAAAAAAGAAACTGTCTAGATAGGGTTGTACTTGTAAATATTTGTTAGAGGATATCGACTATTATTGAGTTGAATATTGCCCGCAGGGCTGAATCTGAATTAATTGAAAACAAAAAAGGTTTGGTAAAATATTCCACCAAAAATACCTAACAAAGTTAAGAATTTAGACTTTTTCATGCGTGTGGTCTCCACCTCTCAGGCTTTGAATTGGTCTATGTTCTATTGGTTAGGAAAGAGACACTTTCCTGACCTTTTTTTTTCTGGATCGTAGCAAAAATTGGATTGGACCAGTTTTAGGCCACAGGCCATTTCTTCTACGGTTGGACGAAGTCGATAGAGACCAAAACCAAAACCATATTTCACGTTTTGCTAGTCAAGGGACCATGGCTAAAACCACTTAGCCATGACCGTCGTCAACATTTCGATCACTAATGGATCACAGGGAACCCATTGATTCGAATAAATCATGCTGTGTCAAGCACACTGCAATAAATTTTATTTATAGCAGAGTCTCTTTTGGCTTTGACTGCAGTGATATTCAAGGCTTGTAAATTGTGCAATTTGTCAAATTGGGTATAAGCTATTTTTTGGGTATTTTCCCCCGCTGTGCCATTTTTTTTTAAAAAAAACTCATGAGCTCACTAAAATCTATAAAATTAACTGGATAATTGGTTTGTACTATGCTAACGGTTGGATAAAAAAAAATTTAGAGGATGTTAATATTTTTTCTTGTAAAAAATAAATAAATCATGTTGGTGGGTTTAAAGATAATTTGAATAATTGATAAAAATATAGTTTGACTTAAAATAAATATTTTAGATGAATTTTTTCAAAAATACTGAGGCAACAATATATTGAATTAATTTAGATTTAATTGGGTTAACTTGTCAATCTGTATATTGAGTCATGAGACTATAATAAACTCATAACAAATAAATCAAAATAAATTATGAAGATCATTTGTCAATAAACTTAAAGTTGAAAGATAAAATTGAGAAAAAAATCAATTAAAAAAATAACAAATAAAGACTTGAGTCAACTAGATTAACCTATCAAAATTATGACCTAGATTATAAGATTAAAATAACCCAATAAAAAAAAATTTAAACAATTCATTAAGCTCAATTTCCAATTAATCCATAAATAAAATTAAAATAAAATTAATTAAAAAAATGACTAGAAAAAACAAACAAATTATTCTTTTAATTTCAGTGCATGAAGAATAATTGAAAACATTACCTTTGTAAAACAAGAAAGAAAAGGCCAAGAACTACTGTTTTACCTCATATCCTCTGAAATTCTAACTCTTTACAGTTAGATAATGACCAAAGAGCAATTCAAACAACATGTAATTCAGACGGCAGCTCTTGTTCATGTTCAAGTAACGACACTGACATATTTATCATATGAAAACAATAGACTCCCTCACCATCTTAATCTGTGTTTTACTCCATGTCTCACATGGGCTGCAAACCTAGCAAGTCATTCTTCCACACTAATTTAAGCCTTAACAGTACGTTTGACAACAGACAAAAAAGTATCAGAACATCAGATATTCAGTACTGAACAAACAAAAAATTAGTCTTAGATTACACTAATCATCAATCCCAAAAGCAAAAATCACTTCTCTTACCTGGTTTTGGGATAAACAAAATATCTCCTTCCTGGATTGTCTAGCCTATTCAATATGGCAGTCCTAGCGGTGTTAGCTTTAAACCGAGAACATGTTGTAAGAAGTGTATCTCCATGTTGAACCAGCTTGTCGATTACCATGTCTGCATTGTTAGAACAGCCACATAAGAGATCAAGAGTCACTACTAGCGATGGAATCAACACCTTTTCTGGCATTACAACCACAGATGAACCAAATCTCAACGAAATGGTCTCCCAAGTATCCCCACTTTAGACCTCGTAGTCGAAGTGCCAGGTGAAGAATCTGTGCTCAGCCAGACAGCTGCAGTTTATCATAACTAAAAAACCATCAATGGTTCTCTTCACTATATCATCATCTACATTGAATAATGAAGCTGTTTCATCGAGACTCCTCATCGTATTTGGAACATGGTACAATGAAGCAGGGCATGATGCACCGCTTAAAGACACGCGTTGCATTCATAATGCATTGCACTGGAAAGACATGAAAGCTGTGGCGAAAGCTAAAGAGAGAGATCAAAATTACGAAACTAACAAAAGTGCCCTTACTTACAAAACATGGGAAACGCATTTTCCCAGTTAGTAATCAAACTTGCTCCTCTCCCTTTTATTGATCACTACCTCAAGCAAACATTAAGTACCGACTAGTTACATTGAAAAGTACAGGATAAAGTTTGTGTTCTTTCTCTCGAAGAAATAGCAAAAGACATCTTCTTTTCATCAAAATGATCAATGGAGATAGACATAAGTAAAAGGGTCTCAAATGTGAGCGAGCGAGAGGAGGTTTTACCTGGTGGGTGGTTAGATAAATGACGTTGAAAGGGAAGAAAGAGACATGAAAGGGAGTCGATAGCCAAGAATTTGACTTGGATTCTCGAATTGTACTTTGATCTCATTTATTTTATTTTTATTTTGTAGCATGTTTTCAACACCCTAACACTACAGCCGGCCTTTGCTTTCTTGTCTGCCCGTTTCTTTACGATAGCTCATATGAATCATACTGTTATATACTAAATATATATGAAGTTACTTAAGCTGGCGTTTGTAGTCCAACGGTTAGGATAATTGCCTTCCAAGCAATAGACCCGGGTTCGACTCCCGGCAGACGCACTTTTGCATTTCTTTTCTCTTATTTGATCTCACTAAACTCTTCCTTTAAGATTTAATTTTGGTCCCTGTAGTGTTAAAACTCTTACTTTCAATCCAGATTCCCCAAAAAATTTCAATATAGAGCTTTGTTGTTAAGTAGCTGATGTCAATTAAGACAAGATCACCTTTTCGAAAAAAAAAAATTGTTTTATATTTTTGGACTTTTAAGCATAGTTTTAAAACTCAGCTCGGCCTGGCGGGTCGACCCGGCCAACCCGGAGCTGAAACCGGGCCGAGTTGAAAAAAACACATGGTGTAACCTGGCGACCCGGTCAAAAACTTCGTTGCAACTCGTTGACTTTTGTTTTTTTACTAAAACGACATCGTTTTAATTTTTTTTTAAAGAATTGATCTAGTCAAAACCCAGAATCTGGGTCTTGGACCGGGTCTAAAGAGTTTATAACCTTATGAGAAGTTCCATCGACATGTACCGGGTTTAGATAGAAAAAAGATTGGAGAAAAAAAGTGTTAAAAAAATAGCATTTCGATAAGTTGCCTAACTTCTTTTCTGATACATTTGTGAAGGAAAAAAAAAAATTGTGTCTAAGATATTTATGGGAAAAAGATATGATAATTTATTATCATCGTCAAACAATGTCATTAGAGCCACAACAATTGTAAAAGCCAACAACATCATCAAACCAAACTTTAACAACAAAAGACAGAATTGGAACTTGTATGAAACTTAAGAGTTAATATTGCAAAATTTCAATCTATAGGGACCAAAGTGGAACATTGCAAAATCTACAAAGTCTAAAATGAAAGTATTTTATATATATATAATTATTTCTTAAGCGTGTTGGGTTTTCTTTTTTGATCAAAGGAATTGTGTGTTTATGTTATATATTTATTTTTTTCATACAATTTTTGTACCTATCAAATTGGTCTTGCAGGCAGGGAAGCAAGCTGGAGACACCATTTTTGCTGGTCAGTACCTCTTCACTGGAAGTGAAACTACTTCTGTATGGCTGGAGGCTAGTCATTGATTATAGCCTTCTGTCTAGTTCTTCCTAGTGTAAATGTTATTTAATCCATTGTCTGAAAGGAAGTGGGATTCTTGCTTGCTTATTTATTAATTATTTCTATGAAGAATATGCCTTCTCGCACACAAGCATGTCTGGTTACAAAACCATGCTTGTACACGACTAGCGGAGATTTTCCTGGAATTGAATTGAGCAGGCTTCTGAGGTGAAGGGCAATGATGCGGTCTGTGTTATAAAGAACTCAGCAACTTTGGCTGGATCGTTATTCACTTTGCGTGGCTCCCAAATTCGTATTGAACTTCCTACTCTTTCAGATAAAGATAAGGAGGTCAGTCCTGGAACTAATTTTTTTTATTTATTAATATGCGTGTTCAGATTAGCTTGCACATACCTCGACTAATCCCATGGGTCCTGAAGTTAACGATCATCTAAACCTCTAGTGACCCTGCGATTTATAGAATTCGAACTGGTGATCTCTGGAGAACAAATTTAGAGCTTGACCGGTTGAGCTACACCCGAATTCCGTGGAACTAATTTCTTCAATTTAACAATGGATGTCATGTAATATTTATCCCTTTTCTTTCACGAGTTATAATATAAAACTTGTCACCATACGATTGAAAAAATATATCGATCTTTTCATTATTCATATGAACCAACTCTGGGGTTCTAGTTGTGTTTATAATTCTCTTTCCATCTTTCTTTGATACATGCGAAAGAGTCAGAGTCTTTAACTCCAAAAAAACATTAACTTATGTAGCATCCTGTCCTCTTCTGCCTCTTTTTTTTCCCCTCACCTATACATGTATGTACAAAAAAACATGTACGATAAAATTAACAACTGAAAAACGTACACAAAATGCAGATGGAAATAAGGAAATGGAAGTAAAATTCTATCTTCAACACCCACAAGAGCCCAATTTTATGTAGGAAAACTGAACTTATATTTATGTATATTGTTCGTGTCTTTAAATAGGCATTTCATACATTACATGTCATTACTTCTTACTATATATATATATACATGATTTGATGCAGAAATTATGGAGAACATGACATAAATGGAATGAAGAATTATAGCAGGGAAACTCTCAATAGAGTAATATGTGCAGAAGATCGATGCAGGATTTCTGCACTTGAATCCTGTATGGAATCGCTGCATATATTTCCATATTTCTTCATCCCCCCTCAAGTTCAAGGCGGGGCTGGACCGAGGCAGAGCTTGGCGCGATTCAATGCAAACATTGCAGCGCAAAGTGATTTGGTAAAAATATCCGCAATTTGATCGGATCCTAGAATATGAGCCAAGGAAAGAGCACCACTTGCAACTCGTTTGCGGACAAAGTGAACATCTATTTCAATGTGTTTTGTACGATGATGAAAAACTGGATTTTTAGCCACATGGATGGCACTAATATTATCACAATAGAGCTGAGGAGAAGGAGCACAGTGGCCAACAATGTTGAGTAAATGGACGAACCACATGAGTTCAGCTATAGTGGAAGCTAAGGCGTGATACTCTGCCTCAGCTGTTGACCTAGACACCGTGGCTTGCTTCTTAGCACCCCAGGATATCAAATTTGTGCCTAAAAAGATAGCGAACCCCGTAGTGGAACGTCGGTCATCCCTACAGCCAGCCCAATCAGCGTCACAAAAACCACGAAGTTCATGAATAGGATTGCGAATGTAATGCAGTCCAACATTGAGTGTCCCCTTCAGATACCGAAAGATTCTTTTCACAGCAATAAGATGAGTATCATGAGGTGTCTGCATGAATCTGCAGACATGATGTACAGCAAACGAAATGTCTAGCCTGGTTAGGGTGATGTATTGCAGAGAACCAACCAAACAACGATAGTGAGAAGGATCAGCTAAGGGAACACCATCAGTGGTAGACATGGAAGAACCTGCTGCCAGTGGAGTGCTTACTGGTCTGGCACCATCAAGACCATACTTCTGAAGAAGAGATGGCAGATACCGTGTTTGAGTGATTGTGATTGTAGACTCATCATGGGCAATTTAAAGTCCTAAGAAATAATGAATGTCACCAAGGTCTTTCATATGGAAGACAGCAGAGAGATGGGCAATAAGCTTGATAATCTGTGAAGAGGAGCTGCCTGTTAAAAGAATGTCATCAACATAAATGAGCAAAAGGAGGATGTCTGAGCCTTGGTGGAGATAAAATAAGGATTGATCATAGGGGCATCGTGTAAATCCCATTTGCTGAATGTAGTTACTGAATTTGAGGTACCATGCACGAGGAGCCTGCTTCAACCCATATAAAGCTTTATGAAGGTGACAAACATAATCTGGATGAGAGGAATCTTCAAAGCCTGGAGGTTGAGCCAGATATACTTGCTCCTGTAGATCTCCATGAAGGAAGGCATTACTGACATCTAGTTGTTTGACAGACCATCCGTGAGACAAGCCAATGGTGAGGATAAGCCGAATGGTGCTTGGTTTGATAACAGGACTGAATGTTTCATCATAATCAAGCCCTGGTTGCTGTGAAAATCCACGAGCCACCAGCCGAGCTTTATATCTTTCAATGGAACCATCAGATCGTGTTTTGATTTTAAACACCCATTTGCTGCTGATAATATTCATGTTGGCTTGTCTAGGTACCAAGGTCCAGGTTTTGTTGTTGTGAAGGGCATCCATTTCAGCTTGCATTGCTTGAATCCAATGTGGATGTTGGAGAGCTTGTTGAACTGAGGATGGCTCTTGTGGTTGGGCAACAAGATCAGCAATAAAACAAGCAGGGATAGGATGTCGGGAAGAAATAAAGACCTTGGGTTTTAGCTTCCCTGTCTGAGTGCGTGTAATCATATGATGCTGTCGCTGTGAAGGTGGAACAGATGCAAGAGAAATCACTGGTGGGACATGATTTTCTGCTGCAGTGGATGAAGATAATGGAGCAGAAGCTGCAGATTGAGATAATGAAGCAGAAGCTGCAGATTGAGATGTTGAAGCTTCTTGAGCAGTTTCAGTATGTGGAACAATTGTTGCTGGATCATGAGAACTGACCTGTGTAGCTGTGTCAATTGATTTTTCTGCCATAGTTTTGAGTAGTCGAGGAAGTGCCTTAATTTGAAACAACTGAGAGGCATGTGTATCAGGTGGCTGCATGCACTTGTAAGGAAACTGGAGTTCATTAAATTTCACATGGCGTGAAATGTAGAAGCGATGTGTCTGTGGCTCAAAGCAGATATAGCCTTTGTGATTGGTAGAGTAACCAAGAAAAACACATCGTGTGGATTTAAAATCCAACTTTGAACGACCAAATGGTGCCAGCAAGGGATAACAGGAACATCCAAACACTCGGAAGGAGTCATAAGTAGGAGCAGAGCCAAAAACCACTTCATGTGGTGACTTGTAACCCAAGACTGAAGTCGGTAAGCGATTAATTAGGAACACTGCAGTGCGAAACGCTGCAGTCCAGAATTTTATGGGAACAGACGCATGTGATAGAAGAGTTAATCCTGTTTCTACGATATGGCGATGACGTCGTTCGGCTAATCCATTTTGTTCTGGTGTTCCTGGACATGAAATTCTATGAATAATGCCATTAGTTTTGAAGAGATTCTGCAGACTTTGATTAACAAACTCACCGCCTCCATCGCTTTGAAATATTTTAACATGTGCATCAAATTGGGTTTCCATTTGCTTGAGAAAGGAAGGAAATATTATTGCTACATCAGATTTTCGATGCATAGGAAATAACCATATATACCGAGAATACTCATCAACAAGAATTAAATAGAACCGGTTTCCATCAAAAGAAGGCACAGAGGCAGGACCCCAGACATCGGAATGCAGTGTATGTAGAAAAGTAGTAGCATATGATTTTCTAGATTCAAACGGTAACTTTGTTGATTTTCCCAAAACACAGCTTTTACAGAAAGCATTTTGTTTGTCCATAGATGGTAAACATAACTTTGTAAGAATTCTGGCTTGAGGGTGTCCCAGTCGTGCATGCCATAGGCTGCTGGACACTTTATTTGCTAAAAAACTGGCTGGAATTGTAGAGAATTGCTGCAGATTGATCGGATATAACCCATCCTTCATAAAACCTTTAAGAATTACCTGCTTCGTCTTCATGTCCTTAAGAATAAAACCCCATGGATAAAACAGAAAATAGCAGTTATTATCTCTTGTAAACTGAGATACAGACAATAATTTCTTCTTAATTTCAGGAACCACAAGAACATCTTTTAGCTTGAGATTGGTAGTGGGAATAGTAACGTTTCCAGTACCAGTAATAGACAAGCCCTGGCCATTTCCAACCATAACAGAGTCATTTCCAGGATAAGAAATAATACCTTGGACTTCATTTGTGTCAGACGTCATATGCTGGTTTGCTCCAGTGTCAGAATACCATGGATCTTCTGCAGTTTCACCAATTTTGATTACAGCAAAGGCCTTGTACTGATCAGCTTCTTCATCAGATGCAAAACATCCATCTGCTTTGTGATTAGGTCCTCCACATCGAAAACAAGTGATGCTACCACGCCCACGATTACTGTTATGTGAAATTTGTTTCTGACGGGTTCCATTGAAGCTTTCATTTTGGCGAGGAAAACGAGTCTCTTTAGCTCGTAGTGGAGTGTTGTTAGGGGGATTTCTCACAGTAAAGCTGCGATGATTGCGACCACGAGTGCTGGTGTTTGTCCATGGCTTTGAGTTTGTGCGGCCACGATTTGTATAAAACGCCATAGAGGGAGCAGTTGTTCTTGCTCCTTGAATTCGAATTTCAAAGTCACGAAGTTTGCCAATAATTCCTTCAAGAGATGGAAAAGTGTCTCTAGCATTTAATGCTGCTACTATAGGATCAAATTCAGATCCTAATCCCCGAAGAATACAAATGATGAATTCATCATCATCCATTGGTTTACCTGCACCACAGAGAGATAGAGCCAAAGCTTTTGCTTTTTGTAAATAATCTTCCAGTGAAGAAGTACCTTTTGTCAGAGACTGTAGTTCGCCTTTGATTTGTTGGATGCGATCTTGAGTGTGAGTGCCATAAAGGGTCTCTAGCACTTGCCATGCATCATGCGAAGATTCACTATTGATGACTTGGGAAAGAGGTCCATCAGATAGTGAACTGTTGATCCATCCAAGGATCAATTGATCCGTGCGCAGCCAAACTGCTGCAGCAGGGTTTGTTTGCAACTCACCATTCTCACCAATGATAGTTGATTCTGGGCAAGGGACTTCATCCTTCACATATCCAAGGAGTCTATAGCCACATAAAACAGGGAGAACTGTGCTTTCCACAGAAGATAATTGTTTGAAGCCAGTTTGATGGAGATATCAGGCAAATGTGATTTTGGGAGTGTAGTCTCAAGAAGAAGATGTCATAGTGATAGAGGGCTCTAATACCATGTAGGAAAACTGAACTTATATTCATGTATATTGTTCGTGCCTTTAAATAGGCATTTCATACATTACAGGTCATTACTTCTTACTATATATATACATGATTTGATGCAGAAATTATGGAGATCATGACATAAATGGAATGAAAAATTATAGCAGGGAAACTCTCAATAGAGTAATATGTGCAGAAGATCAATGTAGGATTTCTGCACTTGAATCCTGTATGGAATCGCTGCATATATTTCCATATTTCTTCATTTTATATGTCAGAATCTTCATGGTGGACAACAATCTCATCAAGGACCATCTCTTCAAGGGTTGACTGCAACAAGAGATCGTCAATTTTAGACCCAAAATCAGTTGCAGACCTTGTGGTTGAAGCAGAGGAAGAAAGCGGCACAAAAATTGCATTTGGCCTCGATTCTGGCACCTCCATCAGAGGCTCATCGGGGTTCAAGAAAATCTGCTC
>Ga0325410_1003548_pt1 | contig 17632 bp, 13 predicted proteins | sample PopdelMetagenome_16_FD_206182 | JGI IMG/M metagenome (GOLD analysis project Ga0325410, IMG submission 206182) | Populus deltoides microbial communities from Bellville, Georgia, United States - Xylem-PdIQD-R3 | ecosystem: Host-associated > Plants > Phyllosphere > Stem > Wood/Secondary xylem...
TAATCATGTTATTTTTTATTTTGAATTGCTCAAACTTTGTTTATATTAGATTATATCCTTTTATATTTTACAATTTAATTTTTATATAAAATTTAATTAAATAAGTTTTTTACATGTTATTTAATTATTGTTTGTATGTATCTCAATTTCATGGATGATGGTTTCATAATTACATATTTTATCAAAGGCTTTGGAATCTCACATGGAGAGCTTGAGATCAAACTTGGGCATTCTTGTTGATAAATTAAAATAAAAAATCAAAAGCTCATTGTTGAGAATGGAGGTTGATTGGTTTGTTTTTTATTTTTTAATATGGATATTCGGGGTTAATTTGTGTATTTCTTGACTAATTTTATTAATTTTAAAATTAACGACTATATAAATTTTTAATAGTCTTAAAATTTATAAAACTTGAACTAAATTTTTTTAAAAATAAATTTATAATTTACCAATTGAGCTACACTCCTCATTTAATGTTTTGATGTATGTATTTATTTTTATAAAGAATTTATTAAAATCAAACCCCTTTTGCGTTTCATCACTCATTTTTTCAACTCTCCAATGCTTTGCTACCACTGGCATCGTCTCCCATTGGGAGATCTTCCACCGTCTCTACGTGTAAACGCATCCTCACCGTCCTTACAAAAAATTAATTCATGGAAGATCAGTATATTGATTCAAATAACATGATTAAAAACAGAAAAGGAACGACTTTACCTGCTACATAACGCTAGTTAGGTTTGGGACAGAAATCAGAGAAATGAAATATAAGGCACTGGTAATGCAGCGTGGGGTGAGTTAGCTTGGGAAAAGGGGTAACTGATTTTTCTTAGTCCTTCATCTCTTAATAAAAGCTCCTTTTCAGTCTCATTATTTTCTTGTTTTATTTCTTTTCGTTTTCGTTTTGGTCCTTGAATTTTTCTTATCCTTTTGTTTATTCTTGCTTTTTGCTTTTTTTTCCTGCTTAAAAAACAGTGCGCACGCTAAAAACCAGGCGGGGCCGCAACCACCACCACGTAAAACCCCCTTCCATCACCCTACCAGCACTCCCTTTTTATTTAAATTCAACCTCTAATATCCAGATCCAATTACTTTTTTATTTCCTCGATTATTGTTCTTTTGTTTGTTTGAAGGAATCATGGTGAAAGAAAACGAGGTTGCCGCAATGGAAATCGAGGGTCCAAAACCGAACAATTCTGATCAGATCAATCCGAGATACTCAATCAATGGTTGTCATTATTATCGAATGAATTTGCAATCTCATTTTTTATTTATTTCAGTTTAAACAAAAAATAACTGAATACTTAAATTGAGTGAAATTATTAATTTTATTATTTTGATAATTGAGGTATTTTGTTAATTAGTGTTGCAATTACTGAAATCTGCGCAAATGCAGCATGGATTGAGGCACGGGGATTATGCGCGTTATCGGTATGTGACTTTAGTTTATTGGATTTTGTTGGTTGTTAGTTAAGGAATTTTGATTTGGACGTGTAAATGGTTGGATTTTGTTGGAAGTGTAGGAGGTATTGTACTGCGCGGTTAAGGAGGTTATACAAATCATTGAAGTTTACTCATGGTCGCGGTAAATATACGCGTAGAGCTATGAATGAATCAACTGTTACTGAAGTGAGGTATGCCTTGTTGATTACAGCTTTTGTTTAGTGCACCTTTTGTTTTAGAATTTGTATAATTTTGTTTTTGGTTGATTTTCTTGTTGTTTCTTGTTTCTCCATATGCTTGTGATGTTTGTTCATACCAGTCAGCTTTGTTATTATTTTTCATAGCTGTGTATTTTCATGAGTTGAAATCCGTTAGGTCGTTTTGCTTTAGAAGTAAGAACTGGATATTTTGAAACAAATATGATATCCATGACAGATTAAATCTATGAAGATTATAATGTTTCACTGTCTATGAAGATTATAATGTTTCTTGTTTGAAGAAGAATAGGTATCTGCATCTGGTTCTTTATACAGCGGAGAGAGCATGGAGCCATGCCATGGAAAAACGACAGCTTCTAGATGGCCCAAATGCTAAGCAACGTATTTATTTGATTGGGAGACTGAGGAAGGCAGTGAAATGGGCTGATTTATTCTCAAGATTATGCGCTGCCAAGGGAGATTCCAGAACATCTTTAGAAGCGGAGGTGTGTCCATGTTTTTAGTTCTCTCAAGTCATATTGCTTTGGTATCTCCTTATGACTATTCAAAGAAAAGTTTGTGCAAATTGTGTCTAGTATAATGATTGCATCAGCAAGAATTTCTGTGGATAATTCCTGCACATAGAATAGGATGAACTTCCCCATCAAGATTTTTTTTTAGTGGTGGTGAGCATGACCACAGCAATTGCTCTCCAGTTCTGTCTTAAGAACATCTTTTTTCGAGAGAATGCAAAAGCATGCATGTAATCACAAGTGCAAAACTGGAGTCTATATGTATGTTCTGTCATCTATCATATTTTTTTACCTTTCGATGTTTTGATCTTTTTTTTTTTATCACTTAACAGCACCAAGTTGTTTTGGATTCTGTGTTTCGCTAATAGCTGCTCAATATGTACTGCATGTTGAGGAGCATTCCTATAGTTTAGTTCATGTTGAGATAGCTCATTCATTCTCAATTAACAATGCTTTTTTTATGTCCATTTTATAGGCCTACGCATCATGCATGAATGGGCTTTTGTTGTTTGAACAAGATCAGAATTGGGACACTGCATTGAAGAATTTCATCAGTGCCAGGTTACTCTTGTCTCTATTATATTTGATCATTACCGCTACTGCTTCTACTTTGGAACAGTGTTTCTCTTTGTCAACAAGCTTTTTGAAAAAAGGGGCCATTTGCCTGCCCATGTACTTCCTGAGCTGTTACTTGAAGGGATGTGGTTTTGTGTATGGTGGCTATTTTCCAAAGAAACAATTCTATGTACTTGAGTTTATTAGCCTGAGAATTTTACTCTCTCCATTATGCCATGTCCTTACTCTTTGCTTTCATCTATCCCATAGTGATTATCCACTTCAAATAGTTAACATTAAGTTTACATCAGTTTGCTAAATTGTCCATCATACTTTTTTTTTATATCAAAGTAAAGCAACAGGGTTAATATTTGAAACATCACTATTAAATTTGTAATTGTTGATGCAATAATTACACTGTCCCCTTAAAACATTGACGCTCTCAAAGAAGGCCAACATTTTGATTTCGAGTATCACTTTCTCAGACCAAAATCCTCTCATCAAATAATTCCAAGTATAAAAAGATTTATTTAGTACTTGATAAATAAGTTTTTGGCCTGTATTACTGAATATTGTGTTTGACTAGCTTGATATGTTGTGTAGAGCTGTATATGAGGAACTTGGGAAATATGGAGACTTAGAGAATCAAGTTTTGTGCCGTGAGCGTGTTGAGGAGCTGGAACCTAGTGTTAGATACTGCCGACACAAAATCGGCGAGTCAAATCTGAAAACTTCTGAACTCTTGCAAATTGGTGAGATGGAAGGTCCTGCCCTAGACCTTTTCAAAGCAAAATTGGAGGTGAGTATGGTCTTTTATCAGAATTTGTGCATGACCTGCTTCTTTTCGTGTCTCCTACTTTCAGTATCTTCAGTAATTGCCTGTTTTTATTCTGTTGCCTTATCATTTGAAAAATTAAATTCTGGCAATAACAGTGTCATAGTTGATGAAGCTTTCTTTCTGATTATAAAAATGATTTTGCGCACTTGAAGCAGTGTAAGCAGAATGTTCATGTTAGACCAGTTCCACTCTAGCCTTTTTTATACATGCGAGTGATTCTCTCTGCATTGAATTCTGTCTAGGGCATCATGTTAGCCACTGGTTATTGAATTTGTAAAATCATCTTTTGTCTATTCTGTAGTTTGATTTGAGGAATATATTATGGTTGTTTATTTTGTCATTTTCATTCTTGCATTTAAGAATATTCTGCCTTGTTTTGTAGGCTGCAATGGCTGAAGCGAGATCTCAACAGGCTGCATCGCTGACAGAGTTTCACTGGCTTGGTCACAGATTTCCAATTTCGAATGCAAAAACTCGGGTTTCCATTTTAAAAGGTTGGCATTTGATTTCTTTGAGTGAAGATTTAGGTGGGAATATTATTATGGAGTACTATACTTGTAGGTGTGTAATCACCTGCTGGGTTTGCTTATTTAGTAAACATCCATGCCTGGTATGAAATCTTCTCGTTCAGCAGTTCTTGGACAATTACATGGATGGTCATTATGCTATTTCTCCAGATTCTTTTTTATGAATCTCCTCTCCAAATTTCATGGACTGATTCTTGATAAATTCTGTTCATGTGCATCTTTAAATGGAAAAGTATGATTCAATGCAGGTGATGGCAATATATGCGAAATGGTTTTTTCTCTGTGGGTGAGATGCATTGTTTTACTTTTGACGATTATAATTTTTCTAAACTTCATTGAGAAATCGGTATCTATGTTTCCATAATTAGATTTCATCAATTCCCTTACTGAAAATGATTCTCTTTGTTCTTCATGTTGCATATTTAGTGATATTTATTAGGAGGCTGACATAATTTGTTGGCCATTTCCCCCCTCAATTTATCTTTATGCTTCTAACAGAGCCTGAAACTATTTTTCCTTTATGGTGATCATTTCAGCACAAGAATTGGAGAAGGATTTGCATGGTCCTGCAGCAGATTCACTCCCAGTTGAGAAAAAATTAGCAGTCTTTGACAAAATTTATACTGCATATCAAGAGGCTAGGAGCTTCATTCGCAGTGACTTGGTATGGAAGTTCAACCAAATTATGTTAATTATTTCCTTCTTTTTTCCTGCTTTTACTATCATAACTTTTTTTTTCTTATAAATATTTTCATATCCTTAGTTGTGTTGATTATTTTTTGTTCTAATCCTTCGTACTTGATTTTTCTTACACTTTTTTAGGCCAGTGCTGGTAATGCCGACAGTGTCAAAGATGACTTAAATGGGCTTGATAAAGCTGTTGGTGCTGTACTAGGACAGCGGACCATTGAGCGTAACCAGTTGTTGGTTAGCATTGCCAAGAGTAAACTTGCTAGGCACCGAGATGACAAAAATGAGAAAGTTACCAAGCCAGAAGAGCTTGTTCGCTTGTATGATCTTTTATTACAGGTCAGCATTATTTCCTTATGTATGTGTTACCTGCATGTATTTTCTTTTTAGAGGATTGATTTCAACCACTGCTAAGTACAACACATGCCACTACCTCAGTTAAATAGCTGGCTTTTTATGCTTATGTCAATGTTATGTTTGACAGAATACAGGTGATCTTTCTGATTTAGTTAGTTCTGGAAGAGACCAAAAACCTGAAGAAGTTGCATTTTCTGAAGACTGTGTTCTTCATAGTATGGCTTTCCGAGCACAAAGGTTGGAATCTGAAATTTATACGAATTATTAGATTGGGTTTTTTTTTTTTTTTTTGGTGCTGCTTCAATTACAGTTTTTCCAATTGATGGTTCTTGATTGATTGAATGTTTGGATGATACCTTTTATATTTGGGGTTGTTATAAGCATTGTTCAAGAAATCAGTTGATGACTAGATAGTACATCCTTTCATGCTCATCAACTTTTAACATCCTTTGCCCTTCCTGTGATCTTTCTTCTGTTCTTTGCCTAAGCATACCCTTTGCAATGCACATCAACACTTACATTTCTGCTTATGGAGATTAAACATTAGAAGCTGGATCTTTAAAAACCAACCAATCTATTCTTTTATATTTAGGATTTTTAATCTTATAACTCTGAAAATATTCGCAGGTGCTTCTACTTGGCAAAATCATACAGCTCAGCTGGAAAACGAACAGAAGCATTTGCATTATACTGCCATGCTCGATCCCTTGCTGAGAATGCCCTAATGAAATTCCAAACCATGATGGACACTGATGAGGTGATGTAGCCTGGAGAAAGGAGATTAAAACTTTAGGCAATAACTTTTATTTCATTAGTTGAGGTCAATTGGCGATTTGTTTTAGCTACTTTGCTCTATGGAACATTTTCTTGATGCACTCTTGGTGTGATTTTGATTCATGACCTCCAAGTATATGACATGCCAAATATTTTACTTGGACTGTTAATGATTTCGTATAACAGGCAATGACCAAAGAGTTGAAAACACTATACAACGAGTGCAGAGCTAACAGTTGCATAGAGCATGCAACTGGGATTATGGAGGATGAGAAGGCTCCGGAGAATCTCTCAAAGAAAATTTCTACAATATCACTCAGCGGAGTGGACAAGAAGGTAACCATCTGGACTTTGTGATTCCCTTTTGTTTCTCTCAGAATAGGCAGGATGATTATTCTCAATCATTGTGTACCAAAAGAGAGTAAACTGGCAAACAGGATGGGTGATATAATTGTATTTCAATATGTCATTTCTTGCGTCTTACGTTGATTTACCATACATTAGCCAAGTAAAGCACTGGACAAAGATGCTAATAGTTCGTTTTGGTTTCTATAGCTAGAGTCTCTGATATAATACTTGCAAATACTTCTATAAGCTATCCTAACCAACTATATTGTTAAAGTTTTCTGGAGATCTATTATATTGTGATTAGTTTGTGAGTTCTAATTTGGATTTCAACTTATTAGCCTTTTTAACTTTTCTTTTCCTTTCGTGCTTCTAGTTGTATGCAATTATTATGCAATGTTTGTCCATCCTATGAATAATGTAAGACAGTTGCTTTAGCTCCTGCTCTTGCGTGTCTGATCTTGGTTGACCTGCTGATTTGAATGCGTCAGGCGGAGAAATTCCTCGTTGAGAAACTAGATGTCTACGAGTCTGCTGTTGGTGAACCAAACGTCAAAAGTGTTCCTCGCATTGGAGTCTTCCCTCCAGCTTTCCAATCAATACCTCGAAATCCTATTGTTCTAGACCTTGCCTATAACTGCATTGATTTCCCATCTCTAGAAAACAGGATGAAGAAGGACAAGAAGGGCTTCATAAGTAGGCTCTGGCGATGAGTTCTGTAGATGAGGCATTTGATTAGACACCTTCCCCCACCAGAAGAGAATGGGGGCTAGAGAGAATTCCTTTTCAAGGCGCTGGACGTGTTCACTTTGTAGTCAGAGCTGATGAATTTTAACTGTATTTAGTCTATTGACCGGTTGATAATTCTTTTTGAATTTTGGGATTGATAAATTTTGTGCTAATTTATTTACAAACTTCAACAAAGTAGCTAAACAGGGTGGTTGTGCCTCTTATATTTTGCCTCGTCTGAAATGAAATTCCAAATTTTACGTTCATGCTATCATTTTGTTAGATCCTACCTGACAGTTTTTGATCCAATTTCATGGGATATCCCAAGAATGTACGGTCTGTTGATTAACGATCCTAGGATCACACAGTTCCGAACCTTGGCTTGGCCCGGTTTGTTGGCCTGAGTACTGGTCAGGACCGGGTTTTCTTTTGGATCATTTAGGTAACTGATCTGGGAAAAATACAGAAGAAACAGGGAGAGCTGAGCCTCACTCTTTGTAACCAGCCCGTGTTTCTGATATAAACGACATCGTTGAGTCAAATCTCATGAACAATTTTGGGTTTTTTGGCCCAAGAGAATAATCCATGGCCTTCCTGCAAATGGTGTTTGAAACATGCGAACCCAATGGGTTGATTTTCCAATCAATTTTAGGCTTAAAACCCCTTGCAATAGAAGAATATTTATAGAGAAGTAGAGAGAGCCATTCGATCTTGTTCGAGCAGATAGTCTCCAAAGACTTGTTATTTATTCGATCACTTGTGTAGAATGAATATGTGATTATATTAACCACTCTTTCTTTTTATTATTTTTTGGAAAATTATTTTCTTTTTATTCAATGGAAAGAGGTGTATTCAAGCGTTAACATGTTCAATCGACTTATCATCCAACTAAAATCACAATACTTTCTTCTATAATTTCATGAACAAAACCCAAATATACGATCCAAAAAGTATTTGAACTAAAAAAATAAATTTAAAAAAAACTATAAATTATATATTCAAATTTTTATCACAATTTAAGATAGAAATACATGTTTAAGCAATGAAGAGGAAACAACTTTTAAAGCTATGATCACCCTAAAATCATCTTTAATCACCAACACCATAATGCTAATCAGAATCCCCGCTCCCCTCCCCGGGCACTTGGGGTGATTTTTTTATTTTTGGAACCAACTTGGGGGTGAATTGAAACCTTATTAAGACAACTTGGGGGTGACCACTTGAGGTCGGAACTCAGAACAACAATGAGCTCAATGAGCTTTCATTTCTCTTCTTTGAAAGAATTCTAGCACCAAACAGGCTACGTGTGTGTGTGTGTGTAAATTTTTGTCTCGTGTAATGAGAGACTTGAGATGTGCTTAGAGATTTGGTCATACCATAGTGCTTTCACACCTTAAGCAAGAAACATGTAACAAGTGCACAACATTATCCTCGTGGATGGGAGGTTGATTGGCTTGCACATCAACTTCAAATTCAAACATAATAAAGGGGAAAAAATCATCATAGCCCCCCCACAATCAAATTGCATGTCGTGGGTGCATGAATGTTTACAATTCTGGTCCCTTTACCTGGTAAATTTTGTCAACGACAAAGACTAGCTCATGCCACGTGTATACTTACTTACATGCTTGTCAAAGAAAAACTACTCCCAAAGACCCTCGAACAAGATGAATAGATGTTGTTGATTCAATACACACACGCTTGTCTTTTTTGTCTTTGAGGAGGTCAAGAGGGATTGATGAGAGAAGAGGAGAATTGCACACGTTTAGGGCAAATGAAGATCGTATGAATAGCCCCCCCTGGCTTGCTTGCTTGGACCATATGTGTTTGATGTAGAAAGACGAAGAAAAGGCAGAGATTAAGACAAGATGTGTGCTTTTGTGTTTCGGGTGATGGGTGTGTTCGCACATTTCATCATTCTGCACATTTTTAGTGCCGTGTTGGAACAAAATTCCCTTCAATGGCAATATTGCTCTCTCTTTATGGTTGCAAAATACATGTGTCTATATGAAATAATATTAATTTATGCATAGTTCTCCACCTAGCTAGATCCATGTCATCCATTTATTATTATATTCGAATATTCCCCTCCTAATTCCATCTGAATTTTAATCGGATATATATATATATATATATATATATATATATATATATATATATATATATTCAGTAATTAAGCATGACTATAAGTGGCTTAGAGCTTGCTTTTATCACTAAACATACCTCTTGAGATTGCTTGTCAGTATCCTTGCACAAGGAGAACAAACGGATTCGGAGTGATTATCATCTCAAGAATTAGTTCTTGCTTGAAATCTTTGTAAAAACAGAAGAAGAAGAAAATTCCTTCCTCTAACATGACACGAGTTAGAAATTAAGAGGTTATGATAAAGACATGATTTTGCCATTTATATATAGTCTACGCAAAAGGTCAAACCAAGCCACTTTCCCTGCATGGGTAGAGAAAGAAAAAAATAATTTTCAGACCGCAACTGCCTCTACATATCCTCTAACGTGACTTATCTTGTCTAGTTAGAACCACCTTTGGACTTTCTCGTCCATTTTGAAAGCTTCAGACGTTGCAATTGTTAGGAATTGTGCTAGAATGTAGCTAGTCCGGCCCCCTCTTGTCCTCCATTGGTGGGTTTGTTGCTTATCTTATCCTCTCATCACTACTAGCCTCGAGCCCCCGTTATAGATGATATCTCATGGTTTGCATGTCTCTAGTTTGCTTGTATGGTTAGGTTTCCCATCTATTTTATGAATTCACGCAAAGTTATTATGACAATATTTACATTCCAAGCACTGGAAACTATAGGAAAAAAAAGAAAATCTGACAATAAGAAAAATATATTGGTCTCGTAATATATATTTAGCCTTGCACTTCTGAAAAAAAATTAATTTTCCACCAGCACCATGGCAATTTGACATGAAGTTTCTTTTGCATGGAAACCCTATCTTTTAATTTTCTTAATTATGTTGTAATTAAACACGCTTAAGCAGCCATAGTCAATATATATATATATATATATATATATATCGGAGCACCTTAATTTAATTTAATTATGTATTTTTTGAGGTCAACTGTGATAAATATATATATCATAGTTGAGCTTTTACTCACAAAATTAACTTAAATTTAAATTTGGATTTATTTTCAAAAATTGCATCTCAAGACATATCATACGGGCATATAATTCACATGCCTTTAATATCTCTATATATACAAAAAGAAAAAATAAATTTTATATACCAGACATATCCTATAGATTATATAAAGGACCATTTGGTTATTGTCTCATAACATTAAAGATGAAAACAGAAGGGATATATCTTCATGTACTTTATATTCTGAAAGGATAGAAATTCATTATAATAGGATCGCAAATGCTAATTTATTTTGTTTTTATCTCTATATCTTCAACAAAAAAATATTTATGTCTATATTATTTTTGTCTTTTCTATTTCAAGACAGTAACTTTATGTTACTTGATGATATCTCAAAAATTCAAGTAGTTTAGAAACAAAGTTTATATGTTGGATAATTGGTTGATCTCTTGGTTTTAGCAAATTGATTCATTCTTTCTAGCTAAGGTGGTTGGCGCCCGATGTCTAGTAAATCAAGGTGGCTGGTGGCAAGTACATACAAAAGGTCCTCCTTCAATAGATCTAACGACTCTCACATGCTTAAGTAAATATTTTTTAGAGAGTGTGTGCAATAATATTTTAGAGAGAGATGCTCTGGAAATATGTATGAATTAGAGAATGGAGATTGTGAACTTAGAGCTCGAAGAATTAAAGGAAAATTTATAGTTCATGAGTCTTGTTCTTTAGTGGAAATGAGGAATTGAAGAGTCATCTTGCCCGGATAATATTAATAAGAGTTAAATATATCTTACACAATCATTAATAAAATGAAAATATAACAAGCTTTTGAAAGATTTTTTTATTCACATTAAGGTTGTAAAGAAAGTAGGATCCAAAATGTATTGGATCAGTAACCATGAGGCTTGGCTCTTCCTCTAGGCTAAGCCCATGGAAACTGAACTCTTCTTCAAAGTTAATTAAGCTCATGGCCATTTAAGCCCAGGCATGTTGTCTAAGATCATGGGTTTTTAAGTTTATTTTTAGCTATTAAATTTAAGTTTATAACTTTTTATGCATATCAGGGTATAGAGAAAGTAGGATCCAAAATGTATTAGATTAGTAATCATGGGGCTTGGCTCTTTTTTTAGGTTGAGCCCAAGAAAATTAAAATATTCTTCTCCTAAATTGAGTCCATAACCAATTAGACTTATGCATGTTATCTGAGACCATAGCTTTTTAATTTTTCAATGGTTTTTAGCCCGTTAAATTTGAATTTATCACTTTTTAAGGAATTTATTGAATCTTTATTACCCAAGGGAAAATTGCATTCCTCTCTCACACCCCTTACTGCAGCAAACCAAATGCAATTTAGCCAGAGCTTGAGCTTAGGTCAAAAGTTTTACGTGTCATTAAATTTAGGTCTGCAAATGAGAGAGAAAAAAACTACCCTGGTAGCTAGTGAAGTCATTACTTATGTAAGAAATTAACATAGGGCGGTACTGGGCGGTACTGGGATTTAATTTATCATGTGTTATGTGTCGATAACTGTAGCAGGTGATTGCCTTCCTTGACAAAGACAGGTAGCTAAAATGTGTCATCAAACCCCAACCCTTTTCAACAAATATTTGTTAAATTATTTATGCAAACGCAATTAGTTCAGTGGTTACTGTAACGCATAATTCCTTTCGACATGGGATTATTACCATTTAATTATTTGGCTCAAGAAGCAGAATTATTGGTCGATGTCGGCAACTGGAGTTTACTAATGTTAAGGTCTAGCTAAGCGGTGATTATAGCAGCAGCCGATTAATCACATAATTCCTCACATCTGGACATGCTATTTAGGTTAATAAAAAAACTGGATGCATCATGCATGTTTACATTGTTATGTATACGGGGAATTTAAGGCTATATCTTGCTCATAAACAATGGTATTCTGGCCATGATTTGCTGAATATCTTGTTAAACACGTTGTCTTGGTGTAGAGTAGAAGGAAGCTCCTCTTTCGTGTTTTTTTTTTAATGAATTATTCTGAACCATATTTTTTCAATTTTTTGAAACCAATTCAAGCCAAGCTAACATGAATTTGAACAAGCCAAGCTACTCAACAACCAGAACCAAAGTTATGGGGACACAAGAAAAAATAAACACAAGAAAAAATGTGACACGAGAGCTGTGGGGTTCGAATTCAGAGACTCTTGATTGATTTGGATATAGATAGCATTATTATTCATGACCCCATTTCCTCCTTTTCTGCCCCTAAAAACTCCTTCCCACCACAAGCATTCCACACCAATCTACGACTCTTTCTGCACTGCCTAGATGCGATGCCCTAGCTCTGTTTAATTTGTTTGACTAGGTTAGTTTTATCTAAACGTTTTTGTATCTGTTCAATCTTCCAAGTCTGTTGAATGACATTTTTCGTTTACATTCATCACAAATATGTGTATATTTGAATAGTTAAGGCTGCAAAATATTAGATTATCTCATCTTCTAGAGCTATGAAATTAATAAACTACATAGAAGATTATTGATAAAAAAAAAAACGTGAAGCAGCAGCCATAACATCAGCCTTGCTTGCCCACTTGCAAGTTAAGGAGCCAGCTACCATGACAAGCAATACATGTGTCTCAAAAGACCTCGACATTACGTATTTTAAACTTGATTACCAAGTAATGATGGCGGCGACAACTCTGTCCAGTGAGATACAATCCTCCGCCGTTCAGCACAGGACAAATTCAATCCTCTGCCAAAAAGTAAAGAAAAGAAAAGAAAAGGGGAAGTGTATGTGGAAGGAGAAAAGCGACGCGTTCATCCCTATCAGGTTGATTTGGTCTTCACAATGAGTTTTATGGTTTGGAATATACCAAGCATCCAGTATATTAAATACTCTCTTGTAGCTAGCTGGATAGGTTTGAACTTTGTGAAAGAGACCTACTATTTTAAATAAATATTTCTTTTTAAATGTGGTAGGGATTATTTTTTAAAGTATTTTTTATTTAAAAATAAATTAAAATAATAATTTTTTAATTTTTAAAATTAATTTTTAATATCAGCGTATTAAAAGGATAAAAAAACATAAAAAATTAATTTAAAACTAAACTTTTTTTAAATACAGCTGGACCAGAATATTAAACATCTTCTTAATAACAAAATCTTGATTATTGTCTAAGTAAAACTTAATTAAAAACATGTTGATATTTAAAAAATAAAAACAATATCATTTCAATCCTTTAAATTATTATTTTTTCAATTCTCTAGACTTGTAATTCAAGCCTGGAGTCGGCTTTTTGAATGGTTTTCAAATCTATAAAAAGCCTAATATTGATTTGGGTTGCAAAATCTTTACCTTTGAGGTTATTAATTATTTATTATTTATTAAAGAGAAAGAAAGATGCTAATAAGATATATAAATTATTTCCAAGAAAGCTGGGATACCTAATTGACCACACGTGTTGCTACTTGCTACACCCTTTGTTCATATATTTATATTATCTTGCTAATGGTTTCTTTATTTCGAGCTTAATGGCTAATGGAATGATCTAATTGCTTAACGCACTCATGCATCATAAACAAAGCCAGCAACTCATAACAGTGTTTAGGAGTTCCAGCACCATACATTAATTATTTACAGTGTTGTTAATCACGAGGTTTGACAGTTTGATTTTCTTAATCTAGAAACTAACACAAATTAATTACCCTCCCGTTTTCCCTCGACGGGCACTAGCTAGCTAGCTAGTGCATGCCCACCTCGGCTCGCGTAGCGAGGGCGGTGAATTTCATAAATAATTTCACTGAAAAAGCTTGCACGGTGGGTGAATTTTGTACTTTTTACCTCGTGGCTCGAGTTAGGCTGCCCACTACCAGGATTTATTAATGGTGATGGCAGACAATTCCTTGAAGAGTTAACAAGGAATAGTTGATAACAGCTAATAATGCAACAATCATGGCAATGCTGGTCGAATTAACACAAAAAAGGTGGTAATTTTTAGCTGTTAATCATGGTAATTAATGTTGATTGATTAACCCTCTTTCCATGAAATGATCATTATATTTACAAGTTAGGTTCCTAAACATCTCATGCTCTCTTCCCACATGCAACACGATTTTACTCTTACCTATCTATTAAGATATTTGATAGCTTAATTAATTAAAAAAAAAAACTATACAAATATTTTATATAATATACACACCTTAATTAATAAATATTTCTATAAATATCCTAGATATTTATATTAAAAATTTTATATATTTTTTAAGATATTTATTGTAAAAAAATTATATAAACAAAGCTCTATCTCTCTAGAGTTTATCTTTCTATACAAAACAAATCTAATATTGGACTTAAACAAGTTTTAAGAAATATTTAAGCTTATATAATATATCTTATTCTCCATTTCACCTGCATAAACACTATATTAATTTAAACATCATCGGGATGTTTTGTTTACAAGTGTTGCCGAGCTGACCAAATCCTTCAAATCCAGTTATATGTGCCCATATAAAGCGTCCCAAATCTTCATCGGAAGGATTTTTTTTGTAGCCTAATAAGCTCATAACTTCATATACAGGTTACTGAAGTTCCAATTATGCATGTTTTGGTTTCTAGAACTAATTTATAAAAACGAAGAAAGCTTCTACCTGGGGATATATAATATATATTGTGTGCTGGATTATTTAATTAATGGTATTTGAACGGATGCAATAAAATACTTGGCGACAGCTGACAATCCTCGGCAGCTTGCTTGAAAGTTCACGAAACAAGGTGTCGGATTGAGAATGTGGAAAGCGTTGGGACACCAAATGATCATAGAAGACATTCTACAGTTAAGTGGACAGTCCCTACGCACAGTTCCCCCATGAAGTGACTGCATGCCCTCCCCTGGGTCAGAACTCGAGCTTCAGTTACCAACATGGTTCATTACAACGAGTCAGTACGTACTCGGCACCAACTGATCATGACTCCTGTATGTTCTCCCATCTTTCGTTAAAAAAAACCTGCTTGAAACGGTTGGTGTGGTATTTCCATGTTTCTTTGTGTAAATCCAAAGAAGCATGTTCCTTCCATCATTGCCCATCATTGTTTTATTCCTAGTTACAAACCCATGATCCTAGCTAGGGTTTCCACCTTCCGTTTTACAAAGTATAGGTCTTATCAATCAAACATCTTATTTAGTTCGGTGAATTGACTTGATAAATACATAATCATGAATCTAACTTGAATTAAATTTTAATTTTAATTAATATTAACTCGATTAAAACTTTAATTACCTAGCGGGTAGATCCATGATTTAATTTAACCCAGTTAAATTTACTCCAAAATATCTCAAAAAAGTCTAGAATCGAAAATACCTTTTTGTGTATCTATTTGATATTTGTCACATTAATTAGTACAGACGCTCCTTTCTTCCCCTCCACGCTCGAGAAATTTCAACCCCGGCAGATACGTGCATTTCATTACTCGTCTGGACTCTCAGAAATTTCAACGACAATATTATCCATTTATCTATCCATCCTCTGGGACAAAATTGATTGCAAAAAACAAAAATCGAATTTCATATATATTTCCGTGGTCTGCATGAATGCGAGACGCATTAATTGAGTATATGGTAGTTTTTTTAAAAACAAAAATTACTTTTCGCGTTAAAAATTATTAAATTGATATTGTTTTTTTAGTGTTTTTTAATGGTTGTAATTAACGTGTTAATTAGAAAAAAATATTTTTAATATATTTTCAGTTAAAAAAAACTATACATAGCAATACAAATCACACACTAAATCAATAAACAAAGGTGAGCTGATAAAAAAACACAAAACAACAAAAAGTTACTCGTCGAGAAAATGAACAAAATCCATGGAAGTCTTAGCAATGAACTTACCAGGAATTTCCCAGATCATTCACCAAGGCAGCAAGCTTTTCTCGTGTCCCGGTAAAAATAAAGGCGGTCCATGGCCAAGAAATATCATACATGGAGGGGCCATGATATATACATGGGGGTCCATATTTGTGGAATTTTCTTCGTCTTTATGACCTGGTCTCACTCTTTCCCCACCAATCCACCCACCAAAAAAACAAAAGTATTTATGCAAATAGATATCTCATTTTGTTTTCCTAAAAATGTAAAGCAGACGTGCTAGCTTACCTCCTGATCACTCAAGATTAACTACAAATTATTAAACTAATTAACTTAATAAGGATTATCAGTGTTCCTGTCCTCCGGCCACTCTACATCACTCCTTGTGCCACCCCGTCACCCTCACGCCTAACACCCCACCTGTCTTCTTTTTTTGAGGTTTACTTTTCCTCACGCCAATGAGGATTGCCGCCATTATTGTCATTATTCTTTACTTCCTTAATCAAAAGTTATTATTTTCCATTTCATTGTCATTAATTATTTATTTTTTGCAATTTTGTTATGAATCCCTTGTTGAAGGTTTAAAGGTTAAAGTTACATCATTGAATTTTACTGCCACTTTGTGTTTTTTTTTTCCATCTTGCCGTGTCAACACGAGGGTGGCTAGAAATTGAGGTGTGAATTAGCAAAATTAAATTGTTTTAACGTTCGGATTAAAAATAACATAAAAATACAAGAAAAATTAATTTTTATGAGTGAGATTGGACCGTAAATTCTATTATATTTCCAATCACATTAATTATTATATAGTATATTCTATTAATTATATATGAAATTGATGCAACTGGCCTGCATGTTTTAAAAATTTAGTCATTTGATCGCCTAGAATTAATTATTAACTAGTAATAGCAACACCATGTGCATTTGAATTCTAAGCATTGATCACGTCCACCAAGATGTCTCCATTAGTGAAATAATGATGTTTATGAAGAAGATAATCATTCATTAATTAAAGTTAATTCGTCCACAGTTTTATGAATGATGTCGCTCATACCGTATAATGACATCACCCCGTAACGCTCTTATCTTCACTTAACAACGGTTACGAAACCTGCGTGACAGGACGTAACCAAAACCGTCAAGATCATACCCACGTGGCCCCCTTTTGGATTATATGTAAACGTGGCAAGAAACTACCCATGCACTTAGCTTCCATTGCAAAAGTTTGAATTGACCACCTTAAAAAAAAAAAAAAAAAGCAGACGCAATTAAACGTGTGAAAATTATTTTTTTTTAATGTGTTTTAATAGTATTCATATGTTAACATCAAAAATTAAAAAAAATAATTAGCTGGTTTAATCTAATTAATCGAGTTGATATAATATTTTTTTGGATCGGGTCAGTTCTTGACTAGCTTTTTTTTACATTTTCTAAGTTGAGGGGTGGTGGGTTGATCAAGTTTAATAAAATTTCAATTAAATATAAAAATATTATTTTGCACAGATAGTAAATTAATTTTCTAGAAATTTATTGACCATTGTATTTATATGAGTAGATTCCACGTGGGTATTGATTTAATGGCTGTATACATTCAGACAGGAATGAATCAGGCTTCTGTGTATGTGGATGGTGAGAATGTAGAATTTCTATTTTGACGTTAGGATTGTTTGAAAAGTTTCTGAGAAAAAATAGGAGGTTCTGGATT
>Ga0325410_1003549_pt1 | contig 17631 bp, 6 predicted proteins | sample PopdelMetagenome_16_FD_206182 | JGI IMG/M metagenome (GOLD analysis project Ga0325410, IMG submission 206182) | Populus deltoides microbial communities from Bellville, Georgia, United States - Xylem-PdIQD-R3 | ecosystem: Host-associated > Plants > Phyllosphere > Stem > Wood/Secondary xylem...
GAAGTGAAGACCAATTAGAAGACTATAATCCATAATTCTCTCTGCTTCTAAGAATTCACAGTCCCTATAAATTTGACTGAGAAAGAAAGAACAGAAGACAAACACATGTTAACCTCTCAAGATTAGTACTCGGAACAAAACAGGTTTCCCATTACAACAAAACGAGTCTGGAATTACATTGCATTGTGAACAGTAATTAGAATATGATTATACATTATGTAGAAAGAACATCTCAATGAAAACATGTTGTGAAAATCTTAATAAGAACCTGAATATGGTTCACAATAGGTTGTGAAAATCTATCCACATGATAAAAATTAAAAATAAGTGTCTAAGACTTAAATTGGTATATAGAACCAAATTACTCGCCCTACGTATTGCTACTTGAGTAATAATCACTTTCATACATTTGCTGCTTTGTAACATGTTGAATTGAGAATTTAGGGTAGCTAAATTACTAACCTTGACTTCAGATTTTTTCACAGTTTTGATCATGAAACGATCATCTTGAGTTAGATAAAAGAAGCTTCCACTCTTCCCAGGGGAAGAAAATTCTCTAAGCGCATCACTTCCACAAATCGCTAGCATGTAATTCACTGGATCTATTGCAAACAATTCCCTCAGATGTCTAAATACCAAACAAACCAACCACCACCATAACATAGGAAATCAGAGACAGATTCAATATCTCCTTTCTTGGACATTCAACAGAAGATTAAAAATGAAGTAATAAAGCATTATAAGTTCCAAAAATCCGAAAAAAAAAATAAAAATTCCTGAAAACAATACCTGAATACCATGGGACAGTAATCCTTCCATCTGAAATCCACAGATTGATGTGGAGGCGTAGACTTTGATCCTTCCGGTGGAAACCTTGTCCAGAACTTTTCTTTAGGATCAAAATCACTGTGTCTTAGTTCCCTCATTATTGCATCATGCTTCCCCACAGAATGCCTACCAAAAAAAAAGGAGACAAATTATTAATCCAAACTCTATAAAATCCCATCAAAAAACCCCATATTGACCAGTAAGAGAGTACCTGATACCCAGTTGAAGATTAAGCATCAAATCATAATTCTTGTGCCCTTTCGAAATCGTTTGTCCTTGTTTCTTATTAACCTCACCATCAACAGAACTACAAGGACTTCTACCTGGCTGCAGCTGCTGCTGCACATTACCCTCACATCCACCTCCATTATCATCATTACCATCTCTATAAAACATAGAAGCCTCCACATTATCAACAATATCACAAGTAATATCACCAGCCTCCCCATCCAACTCCCAAATACAAATCCGAGGAAAATTCCCATCCACTGATGACCTCTTCCTCCCTCCCCCAACCCCAACTACTGGACCCAATGCCACCCCTTTAAAATCCTCTCCACCACCACCAAGAACTCTCCCATTCACATTCCCACTACCAAATGTAAACATTCCTTTCCCTTTAGGCACCCCATTTTCCCAGAACCCTTCATACCTCTTCCCATTAACCCAAACCAATACCCCTTTCCTAGATATCACCCCATGTTTCCACTCACCAACATACTCATTCCCATTACACCACCTATACTTCCCTTCCCCATCTTGCAAATTAAACTTCCACAAACCTTGATAAACATCCCCATTGGCGTACCTTTTCTCACCAAAGCCATGCTTTTTATCACTCACCCAATTTCCACTATAAACTTCACCATCTACACCAATAAAAGTACCGTAACCATCCATTCTCCTATAAAATCCTATAAAATAAGAAGGTTTGATTTGGTGATAAGAAGGTTTTTTTTTTTTTTTGAGTTACAATTTTAAGATCAATATACATTCTTTCAATGTATCTATATCACAATGTGAAGGATGTATCTTGAAGATTGTTTTGAAAAAAAGAAATTAGTCTTGATTATCATGTAAATTATTCTAAAGTTATCAAAAACCTTCCTGGCCTTAATATCATCTATTCCGATTGTGTCAGTTTTGGCACTAGTAATGGAATTGCTTTCATATTTACTTAGGTTTATGTTTTTCATAAAATCTAATTAGAGATGCATATTGAAAATCATTAAATTTCGTATTTGAGTTTAAGTTTATCATAAAGAATATAGATGGTGATAGGTAATTTATTCTCAATTTAATTTATATATTATTCTTTTATATATTATGTGTTTCTTAGATTTGGGATTTTTCTCTCAAGAAATACTTCATTTTGAATGGTTACATATGAAGTAGAAAAGAAGATGCCACACCGCTTGATGGCCCCATCATTTAGACTTTTGATGGCAACCAAAGCTAAATTTAAAAACAGGACCATCTGAATTGTATAATGATGCCAATTTCCAAAAATAGACTATGCATTTACTGAATATGATAGTGGGAACTTATTTATCACCTACTATAAAGAATTAACTACTCAGAAGAAAATGTTAAGACGCAATAATGATTTTTATTTTAGATTCCATTGTCTACAAACTTGGAAGCATACGGACCAGTCAGAAGACAACATGTTTATTGTATATGATAGAGGTACTCAATTTATTTCACATATGGTTACTCGAATTGATCTTGGTACAACATTTCATTCTTAAAATGCTGGTAAATCAGAAACAATTGTCGCACGTTACCCGCGTGGTATCTGTTAGCAATTTTTCATTGCGTTTGCTTGGTTTGAGTTCTTAGGAGTCGTCACCTAGTATTTTATTAAGGATTACTAGAAAGCTAGTATTTTATTAAGGATTACTAGAAAGCGTGGTATCTATTAACAATTTTTCATTGCGTTTGCTTGGTTTGAGTTCTTAGAGTCGTCACCTAGTATTTTATTAAGGATTACTAGAAAACTCGAATGTACTAATCTTGTCAGAGATTAACGGGTAAAGAACTAGTTGTAATTAGAAAATATATTAGCACACCTACCGCACTATATGTAAGATAAGCTGCTTCGTAACTTTGATGTAATAAAAAAAATTTTAAAATTTTATTTTTTCATCGAATATTAAAAATACAACTTACATATAAGTTCATAATCCTTAACTATGAACAAATTAAAATATTAAATTCTTTATTCTTTGTAATTTTATCATAAAAAACATCCATAAAAAAATACAAACAACACATTCACTTTCACTATATTTTTTTTTTCTTTTTTCTTTTTTTTTACATCCACACTACAAATTATAAAAATTCAAAACTACACAAAAATTACATTAAACAATTTAAAATTTACAAAATAGCCCCTAAACCTCCAGGAATTGTTGGGAAGGCCTTCTGTAACTGCAGGAACTGTGGCGGCGCGTGGGTTCACGCGCCGCCGCAGTCAACTCCCGGAAACAGGCGGATCTGGCCTGCTTTCTTCTTCTCTTCCCCTCCTTGCCGGCTGTAAGGAACGTCATCACTTGCAAAAGCAACACAATCGCAACGAGCAATCTGTTTTAGTTTTGTTTTCTCCTTCTCAGATCTGGTCCTTTCGGGTTTGTTTCTCGGTTAGTGGTTCTTTCCCTCTTCTTCAGGCGACAGATCTGTTGTGGAGGACCCAACGTTGTGAGTGAGGAGGCGGCGTTGCTGTGATGGGAAGGAGACGCCGCTGCAAGTCTGGTGGGAGGAGAAGAAGAAGACAGCGGGGGCTGCTACTGGAGGCCGGACTGTGCAAAGGAGAGCTGGTGGATGAGGAAGGGGACGACGTCTGTGGGCGCTGTTGTGTGCTGGCTGCTATTGGAGGATAGTTGCAGAAGATGAAGCTGAAATCAGTGGGGGACGGGCTCTATGGTGTTAAGGTGGAAGACGCTGTGGTTGAAGAGAGAGTGAGGGGGGAGATCTTGTTGGCTGGGAGGAGAAAATGAAGGAAAATGGAGATGGGAAGGGAGATCAGGTGAGGGGCTGAAGGCCTGAGGTCTCAGGTTTCTGTCGGGTGTGTGGCTGAGGGGAGAGGGAACCAAAAGGGAGGAAGCTCGGGGGCGGCCGCTCCTTTGTTTTTCAAAAGGGAGGTGGGCGGCGGCTTATCTGCTGAGATGGGTTAGGGTTTAGGTTTTCTTTTAAGGTATTTCTCCTAATTTTTTTAAATTGCCTCTCCTTTTGTGTGATGAAGGTCCTTTTGTGTGTTGAAGGTTATTATTTATAGGTAAAATATTGTATGGTCCTCAAACTTGATTCTTTAATTATTTTTTTTTGTAAATTTAATTTTTTTTAATTTTTTTGTATTTTTTGAAAACTAGCAATATCAACGTCATTCAATAATAAGAATCAATGATTTTAAAAAATGATGCGTGAAAAGTTAAACGTGTTCAAAAAACCTTTAAAAATTTAAAATTTTTTAGATGATGTTGAAAATGCTAAAAATGATGCAAATATATTAAAAACATATTTTTTTAAATTTTCATTATTTTTTACTATTTTTGGATTTTCTAAAAATTTTATTAAATAGATGGATAAAAAATGGGATAACAACAACAACCATCCAATACTTGAAGATTTGTCGAAGATATTGGGCCTTTGGAAATTTTGAAGAGAATTGCAGCAGTTGCTTATGGATTAGCTCTTCCATCCAGCCTTTTCATCTAAACATCCATTGTTCTATGTATCCATGCTTTAGAAGTATCTTCGTGCTCCATCACATGTATTGGAGCCATAAACAGTAGCATTTCAAGGAGATATGTCATGTGAAATTCGTTCTAATGAGATTGCTTCAGTGAAAGTAATGTCAGAAGGTCATCCGAGTGATCAAGCAACACGAGAACCTGAGAAGATGATACGTAATAAATATCGTTATTTCTTCATTCAATCAAGCTAACAAGTTTTCTAATTAAATTCGAGGATGAATTTATTTTAAGAGGGGAGGAGGAAATGTAAACCCCGCCCATAATATATAACCCATTATTATTTTATATGTTGGCCCGTTAATTCAAGTCATTTTCTTCTATCTCTCTTATAGGAATGTTCCTCCTTCTCCCTTTTACTGCAAATATCCCCCCACGATCCCAAACCATCAATTGACCCTATAACTCTCTTGTTTTGAGTAGGTTTACTTCAACTTTATCAAGTGTTTATAATATTGTTTTATGTTTATTTCTTTATATAAAATTGTTGAATTCTAGGCTTTATATGATATTAGTTGATGTTATATGGATTTATTTAAATTAATTTGTGTGTGGGTAGTACTAAGTGTATATGAATATGAATTGGACTAAGGTCTAGGGATGGGTTGGTGTGAAGCTTTGATTATTTGATATATTTTGATCTAATGAGTAAATACCTTAAGAAATTTGAATATTTGAAAGATAATAGGTAAATATTGAAGAATTGTATAGAAAGAATCATATTGAAATTATGAAAAATATGTTTTGGGGCTGATGATGGAAGAATTACAGTTTGGTCCTTGCTTTTGAGAAATTAAGATTTTGTCCCTAAATTCTAAAACAATTATAGTTTAGTCACTGGTTGTAAATAACAATTTTTAAGATATTTTCCTGATAAATATCTGAGAAATAATGATCATCTATTATCAATTTTTATTGTTATCATTTAAATTTAAAATTAATTGTATTATCTACGAGCACAAGTGGTACAGTTATCAATCGAATTTTAGCAAAATCAAGGATCCAAGAATTGGCCTCTGTAACATAGTTTGTATTCTGAGCCAATCTGGGGTGGGACTTCAAACAAATGTTGTATACTGTTTGCACTGTTACTTTGCTTATCTATATTAATTAGAATAGGCCTCCACCCTCTTAGGTTTTTATTGAGATTAGGGATCTATTGTAGCTCTTTTTTCTCCTTTTATTATACTAAAATAATAACTATGGATTAATTTTCATATACAGAAAGTAAGTCCTTTAATCAAATTTTAGATTGACCATCCTCTATGTGTTAAAAGTAAATGTTAATTTATAAAATAATAAATATGTTTAAGTCTCGATGAACTCAGAAGATGTCTTCTAAGACGCATCTCTGTCTTCTCTTCTCTTCTTCTCTATAAAATTCCTTTTTAGCTCTCTGATGTACTTAATGTCCCGGAGGTGTGGCTTCTTCATATGAAGAATATGTTAAGATTCAATTATGATTTTAGATTTTAGATTCCATTGTCTACAAATTTGAACCATGATAATGTAGCATACGGACCAGTCAGTAGACAACATGTTTATTATATATGATAGAGGTCCTCAATGTATTTCACGTTTCTATGAGAAATTTCACGAGACTATGAGTACTCGAATTGATCTTAGTACAACATTTCATTCTCAAAATAATGGTTAATAAAAAAGAACCATTCAAATACTTGAAGATATGTTGATAGCATGCGTACTTATGGAACAAATATGTACCATTGGTGGAGTTTGGTAAGAGGGGGGAACTAAATCCTCGATATATTAGGCCTTCGGAAATTTTGAAGAGAATTGGTGCAGTTGCTTATGGATTAGCTCTTCCACCCAGCTTTTTCATCTAAACATCCAGTATTCCATGTATCCATGCTGTAGAAGTATATTTGTGCTCCATCACATGTATTGGAGCCATAAACCGTAGCATTTGAAGAAGATATGTCATGTAAAATTCGACTGGAGAGTTGAAGATAGACAAATTAGAAAACTTCGTTCTAAAGAGATTGCTTCAGTAAAAATAATGTGAGAAGGTCATACCTGAGAAGATGATACGTTATAAATATCGTGATTTCTTCATCCAATCAAGCTAGCAAGTTTTCTAATTAAATTTCGAGGGTGAATGTATTTTAACAGGGGAGGAAATGTCAACCCCACCCATAATATATAACCCATTATTGTTTTATTGGTCCATTTAGCTAGCCCATTTGTTATATACAGAAGGAGAGAGGTAAGGACATTGTTAGTCATTTTCTTCTTTCTCTCTTACGGGGAATGTTCTTCCTTCTCCCTTTTACTGCAAATATTCCCCCACAATCCTAAACCACCAATTGACCATATAACTCCCTTGTTTTGAGTAGGTTTACTTCAACTTTATCTAAGTGTTTATAATATTGTTTTAGGTTTATTTCTTTATATAAGCTTGTTGAACTCTAGGCCTTATATGATATTAGTTGATGTGATTTGGATTTATTTTTAAGTTAATTTGTGTGTGGGTAGTAATAAGTGTATATGAATATGAATTGAAGTAAGGTCAGGGATGGGTTGGTGTGAAGCTTTGATTAATTGATATATTTTGATGTAATGAGTAAATACCTTAACAAATTTGAATATCTGAAACATAATAGGTAAGAATTGTAAAGAAAGAATCGTATTGAAATTATGGAAAATATGATTTTGTCCCTAAATTCTAAAAAACAATTATAGTTTGGTCACTGGTTGTAAATAACAATTTTTAAAATATTTTTTTAATAAATATCGATGATTTATGATCAATTTTTATTGTTATCACTTAAATTTAAAATTAATTATATTATGTATTTAAATGTGTTTTGTTTATTTGGAAACCGTATGCTAGAGTCTCTCAAATATTATGGCCAAAGCTAGGGCATACATGGCTCGAAATAATGGTCAGTTTTTTTTTTTTTGAAAGAAATCTATATATTAAAAGGGCTAACTAGAAGGTAAAATAATTATCAGTTTTAGTTAGCTCCTGCAGGACTTTGCATTCTATTTTAGGTGGATTATACTTGCAAGTTGCAACCACTATAATTTATGCTATGCAATATTTTGTCCTAGAACCTTTGCCCTCTAAACTACCCAAAAAGGACAATAATTGAGCTTGGTGATCTACGAGCACAAGTGGTACAGGTCAGGGTTAAACTCAGCTTGCTAGAGCCTACTAAATTTTAGGCACCAGTTCTCAATCGAATTTTAGCAAAATCAAGGATCCAAGAATTGGCATCTGTAACATGGTTTGCATTCTGAGCCAATCTGGGCTCGGATTTGAAACAAATGTTGTATGCTGTTTGGACTGTCACTTTGCCTATCTATATTAATTAGAATAGGCCTTTTTTTCCTTTGTGAGAAAAAGCGAGTTCAAAAAAAGAAAAAGAGCAGAAATTTGAAAAAAAGAAGATAAAAAAGAAAATGCTTTACTTTTTGTTTTTAAGTAGCTTTTTTTCGCTTTTCTTCACCTATATTGGCGCTATAAAGTTTTTTTGATTAAGGTTTGGTTAACAAACACTTATTTCATCCTTACTGGCGCTATAAAGCTATTGCTGTTTTTTCTGGGGGAGGATCTCAAGCAGTAAGATCTCAGCAGAGGTGATCCGAGCTTTGTCTGCTCTTTGTCCTGTTCTTGCATTCTTCGTAGCAGACTCCGATGTTCATAGCTTTCCTGGAGCTTACCTCCAGTTTAGACAGATTATTGTTTTCAGTTTATCTTTCTGTGTGATGTTATGTTAGGTTTTCATGTGATGGCAGAACAAACTCATGTTCTGATTAATTATATCAGCTCCTTCAAAAAAAAAAAATTAATAAAGCTATTGCTGTTGATAGCTTTTGCTGGGTTGATCTCTTTGGTTTATCTCTATCTTTCTGGACCTCGTTATGGCCGTTTGATTGGAATTGATAATGCTACAAGCACTTTTACAAATTTGACAGCAGCAAGGGTGTTAATCTGCACAACTCGGAAGGAGAATATTCTTTCCGACGAGAATAGTATTGACCATGTTGTTGTTTCATTGTCTGGGAAAGTACTTAGGGAGTTGCCAGCCCTAGCTAGCCCTAGAGGATATTCAACACAATATGCAGCCTTTTGAAGGTGTCAAAGATGATGGTGATTCAGGTAATTTTGATGATGCTTCTTATTTCTTTAATGAATGCACTGCAAGAATGAATTCTGCAATGATATCGGACTGTGAGTATGGATCCCTGATTTGGGTGAATTTGAGTGAATTGTTAACTTAGGGACTCTTTTGGGTCCCTGATTTGGCTTATTTGATTTGAATATATTATTTGATTAGTCTATTTATAGGTTTAGTCTATTATTGCTGCCTTGCATTGACTGGAACTCGAAATTTCCTGTAATATACACAGGAAATTTCCTGGTGCTAAACTTCAAAGAATTTATTTTCTTTTCCTTTTGTATTTTCTCATTTTCTTGGCATGCGCGCAGCTGCATCAAGAAAAAAACGTTTCAGAAATAATCCAATCGATGAATTAGATATATTCTCATTGGTCACAGCCATCTATGTTGTTTGCAGAATTCAAATGGTTAGACAGAAAGGATCATTAACAAAAAGAATGGACCTTGAGTGATTAATTGGAACCTCGCTCATCAGTGATTAATTGACGAGAATAAAAAATTCATGTGCAAATTATACAAAATTTATTATTAATCATCGATATTTTATTATTGATCATTAATATTGAATAATGGCTTATTTTCTAGTAATGTTATGCGAAGCAGCAGAGTCAAGAGGTCATTTCTGATCTTGTGGACTGGAAGTACGTAGTTGCACAGTTAGTTGTAACCTCTGAACAATGGAGTCGTGGGCAAGACTTGGCTATGTGGCCTATTTGATCGCGAAATTGGCATTTCGGTTGATGACGCATTTGAGTGTATCGATTGGTTGAAGACTTGCAGTTGTCTTTGAATGGACCGACCTTGAGGGATTTTATTGTGGCCTGGAGACAGAGATTACACATGATTTCAATGGAAAAACCATCACAGATTACTACTGAGGGAAATATATACAAGAACATAACCTATTTATTACATATGGATGTTTGCTATAATTTTGCAAGAATATAATTTGCAATGAATGAAAAGATTCGTAATAGCTGAGATGATGAACTTGGATAGTAATCTGTTGCTTAACTGTGCAGAATTGATACAAAATTGATGCAGTCTTCCTTAATACTTTCAACCTCTTACACTGATCGAGTCCTCTAGAAAACTATTAGATGCTATAAAGCAAGAGAGGAATATATTTTGGAGTGCCATAGATATTATGTTTTAAAATCCTTTTTATTTATAAATGTATTAAAATTTATTCTTAATATTAACACATCAAACTAATATAAAAATATTAAAAAAATAATTTAAAACAATAAAACATTCAGCAACCACCATGAAATTACCACTCTAAATTCCAGCTCAATAATTTATTCTTTAGCGATTATTGCTTGCTCTTTGACAATTATTGCATTTCTAATAATTTGCAAGAAAACATACTTTCTCAATTGCCACGAAATTACCAATAAGTAAATTCCAGCTCAATATTTTCCAATACGCGCTTGAGAAATTTCCTTGCTTTTTTCTTTCCCTGGACGTGTTACCTTTTTATCTTTTATAATTATAATTATTGCATTCTAATAATTTGCAAGAAAGAATATTCTTTCTCTGAAAAGGCCTTGAGAAAACCCTAAGCATAGTAGATAATCTCTTATAGGAATCTCTTTATTAAATCATCAAACTATCAAAGTCTGTTTCCAGAAACAACTAAATAGAAAAATTATTATTTTTTAAATAGAAAAACCAGAAGAGCTCGATAATATTTAATAAAAAAAATAGAATATAAAAATTATTCCTTTTTAAGTAGAAACAGAATTATAAAGATTTAATAATACTGAATAAGAAAAATTAAAATTTCTAAGCTAAATTAAAAAAATAAAAATAACTAAGAAAATATTTATTATCCCAATAGTTCTTATATTAAAATCTCATTTATCATATGTTATATCTATCAAATAATAATAATAATTTGTGACGTGAAAAAACAAATGTATGAAAAACAAATTCAGCTGTGATTAACAGATTAACGATGGAAAGATGATGAATTTTTTTGTAAATTAATTTCAATTTAAAATAACTACAAAGAAGTTAATTAGGATTTCTTCCTTGAAATTATTAAAAATATAGTATTGGAATTATATGATGCTAGGTTTTAATATATAATTTTTAATATTGTTAAAGAGTCTCTCCTGAACCAAATAATAAAAATGCTATATAACTCTTTTGTATGAATTGTAAATCTAGGAACAGTTTTGGGTTTTCCAATCAGAACTTTGGACTAAAATTAATAGCACAATAAGGACCAAAGATAATGGATTGAAAATTTAGGGATCAAAGATAATATAACTGTATTGACTGGAAATTTCACTTAGAATTTCTAATAAATTATAAAGGAAATTTCCTGTGTTTTTTCATGTACATGTATTGAAAAACTATTATTAATTAACTGACTTGCTAAGTATTTGCTGCTCGAAATGAGCAATCCTGTTTTTTCAATGCTGCCATTTAGCAAGTCCACATGTAGCAAGTCCACATGTCATGAGTCTACACGGGATCAAATTTGCAAAATCATATAGCCCATTGATAGAAATCATATAGCCCAGTTGTTGCAATACACGCTTGAGAAATTCCAGCTCGATCTTTACCAATACACGCTTGAGAAATTTCCTCTACGTACTGTTACCTTTTACCTCTTTTTATAATTATTATGATTATTGCATTCCTAATAATTTGCAAGAAAGATGATGAACACTTTTTAGTCAATTCAAAATAACAAAATAAGGTTTGTTGAGGCTTTAATTTCTCGATCAGGGATTAATTAACGAGAATAAGAAAATCCCCTTCAAATTATACAAAATTTATTATTAATCATCTATATTTATTATTAATCATTATACATAATTAATGATGGGATCGTTTATAAAAATGACTAAATTAAAGTTTTTCAATTATCTTTAAACATATTATAATTTTAATAAATGGGCTGTACATCATGTAAATTATAAAAGAATATTTATTTTTCTGATATATATGTAATAATAACAAATTAGATGATACTAATAAGAAAATAGTAATTAGTTTAAATAAATGGTACCAGTTCCCATGATGATATATCTAGAGAACAAGTTCGAAGACTAGAATGAAGTCAAATATTCTTAATAAAAAAGAAAAAAATACAGAAAGAAATAAAAATATGTTTGTAATAAATATAAAAGATGGATAAAAATATTAGAGAATAAGAAAGAGATATACAATCTCTTTGTGAAATTTCTAAGAACTTAATTACAATTATATTATAATTTCTTCCCTAAAATTATTCAAAATATAGTATTAGAATTACATGATGCTAGGTTTTAATATATAATTAAAAGTTTCCCATGAACCAAATAATAAAAATATTGTATAACTCTTTTGAATGAATTATTAACATAGGGACTGTTTTAGGTCTCTGACTTGGCTGATTTTATTTGATTAGTCCATTTATAGGTTGACTCTATTATTCCTGCCTTGCATTGCATTGACAGGAAATTTCACTAGAAATTTCAAGTAATTTACGTAGGAAATTTCCTGGTGATAAACCTGGGATATGATTTTCAACTTTCTTGGCATGCGCGCAGCTGCATCAAGGAAAAAACGTTTCAGATGCGAAAAATAAAGATAAAAGTGGAAAATAGAAGCGGAAAAAAATCCCAAATATCGACAAACATCCCAAATAAAGATATCCTTAAATTTAACCCATTCTATTCTTATGGCTTTCAGTTGTTTTCCTCCCTGAATTAAGGCGTTGAAAAATAGACCAATGAAGCGGTCTTTACGCTCAGTGTGTCTCCCACGGCAAAAACATTAATGCAATCAGTCAGTGCCTGCTGGAAAATTACTCCAAGAAACTTCATGGAACCACCAAAATAAGGAAGAAAACAAAAACGTTAATAATGGTGAAAATAACCTGACATTATCGGTCGAGATGATTTAAGTTTTTTTTTTTTAAAAAAATAATTATTTCTCAGATATTATAAATTAACGTGTTATGGCGTCACACGTCAATTTAAGAGATCGTTTTTTTAAAACGTACTAACAATCCAACACAAAGCCACCTAAAATATTTACAAATAGTTATAGCATTTAACTATTTATTGAGGGTTCTCTTTTTAAAATATTTTTTATTTAAAAATGTTTTAAAATAATTCATTTCCGCTTGCATGTCATGCTCCTCCATTGTTTTTTCAGCCTGTCCCGTTCCAGTATCTGCACACCACGCGCAGCCGCTGTTTCCGGTGTTTTTTCCGCGTTCCTCCGGGAATAAAAAAATGTTATTTTTTCTCGTTTAATTATTTAAATATTTATTCATGTAGTTTTCATGTTTGAAGTGTTTTTTTGGATTGCACGATGTAATTTATGTATTTGCATAATAGTCGTGTGATTTACATATATTTTATTTATATTGAATGATATTTTTCCATCCTACATTAACCATAATTATACAGGTAGAATCTATTGACTCCAAGTCGTTTAAAAAAGAAACAAGATCAAACCTTGGTTTCATTTTGTCAGTTGACTCCAAGTCAATGTCTAAATCTCCTCTAAATTCCAAACTGGGTCACCCAGCGAAGGTATAGATTTTATTGGACGACAATCATATTAATAAATATGGGACGACAAATCACAAACATAATCAATTCAACCGTACTCCAAAGAACACTCATACTCCAATATCAGCAACCACCACGAAAGTTACCACTCTAAATTCCAGCTCACTAATTTATTCTTTGACAGTTATTGCATTGCTAATAATTTGCAAGGACTCATACTTTCTAACCGATACACCTGCTTTTAACTATACTCAATCTGCACTACCACGAAATTACCAATAAGTAAATTCTAGGTCAATATTTACCAATACACGCTTAAGAAATTTGCAAAATAGAATATTCTTTCTCTGAAAAGAGCTTAAGAAAACCCTAAGCATGGTAGATAAAGGAATGTCTTTATTAAATAATCACATATCAAAGTCTATTTCCAAACAGGAAATTTAAACAGGAAATTTCCTGGTGCTAAACCTGGAATATGATTTTCAAGAATTTCTTTTCTTTTCCTTTTGTATCTTCTCATTTTCTTGGCATGCGCGCAGCTGCTTTATGGAAAAAACGTTTCAGATGCGGAAAATAAAGATAAAAGTGGAAAACAGAAACGGAAAAAAAAATCCCAAATATCGACAAACATCACAAGACAAGCTTGATATCAACAACATGTTGCAGTCCACAGTCTTTCCATCAGCAACTACCTCAAAATTACCACTCTAAATTCCAGATCAATATCGATAAACATGTGGCTAAAGAATTTGATTGCTGCTCAATCTTTACCCATGTGTTACATTTTCAATCAGCAATTTCCTGCATGTGTTACATTTTCAATCAGTATGAGAGTTAGAATGAGAGAGAGGTAATTTCGACAATACATAGAACTCGACAGGACAGAAGACTTAAAGATAAAATAGCTTTGATTTACAACCATGGCTTCAAGGGCCTGGAATAGGACCAGGTAAAAGTTTGTTTATATCTAAGAAAGCAAGAAGCTCCCACTGATGCTTGAGTCCTTTTCGAGTGGCAAGTGGGAACTATCCACTTTGGACTGAGCGTGGAAGAGGGAACTACTGTGAGAGCTTTATGCCACTTTCTATCTTTAGATGTAATGGCCTTGGCAAAAAGAAACAAATAAAAGTTAGTGTTCGCACTGCGTTAGCCCAAGAGTCTTTCATGGTTGAAGAAGTTGAATGTTCTTAGAAAGAAGCAGTCTTCTTTGCTTTTCAAAACCAATCTCTGGATCTATTAACAAAAAGTTTAAATCGCGAGTAAAGTTTTACAATTAATTATACATTGCTATAATAAAATTACGTATTTATTTTTAAGTGGGAAAAAATTAAGCCATGAGGCCAGGGTTCTTTGGTCTTTACCTATTTTCGTTTTGGCCACCGAATTTTATTTTTTTCCAATAAAAGAGAAGGTTTTGTGTAATTATTAGATAATTGAAATCATCACTAATCTCTTTGTTCATTTTCTTTTTTTTATTATCCCCAGCATGCACGAAACTTCATTTCACTTCAGGCACACTTATTTTCAACGTTTTATATTGTTTTATACGTTATTATTTTTACGTTTTAAAAGTATTTTTATAAAATTTTAAAAAAATTTAATTTTAAATTAATATTTTTTTAATGTTTTTAGATATTTTAATATGTTAATATTAAAAAAATAAAAAATATATTATTTTAATATATTTTTAAATAAAAAATATTTAACGTACACGTACACAGAGAATAGCGGATAACAATAATGGAGGGGAATCAAAATCTTTGTTAGCAGTAACCTGTTCGACTTCAGTAATGTTAACAAGTGGACCCACCAGTTGTTGTGGAAACTTTGCAAAGGATCTCGAGGAAGAATAATGATTGCATTGCTAATAATTTGCAACAGAGAATTCTTTCACTGAATAGAAAAAACAATATTATTTTTAAAATAAAAATAAGGAAATATAAAAATTATTATTTTTTAAATAGAAAAACTAAAAAATCCTGATAATATTGAATAAAAAATAAAATATAAAAATTATTCTTTTGTAGTTGGTAAAATATTTTTAATATTTAAAAATTAAAAAAATACTGTGTGACTGTTTTGTATAAATTATAGAGTTAAGGACTCTTTTGTAATTGGTAAAATACCTCACACTAAAGTTAATAAATAATAACACAAGAAAGGACCAAAGTTAACTACAATACGAGGTAGTTTCTTCACTTTTCAATGAAACATTACTTCTCCTGTACATGAATATAAATAATTTCGTTGACCGATTCATATTTCATTAATTATTGATTATTTGGAAGAAGAAAGCGTATCCCTTCTCACTTTTAGAGCGTATTTAGGGTATTTAAGAACGCATTATAAATCATGTTTTTTTTATTTTATTTTTTTAAAAAAAATTATATATTTTTTATGATTTTAAATTATTTTGATGTGTTAATATCAAAAATATTTTTTAAAAATTAAAAAATATTATTTTTATATTATTTTGATATGTTCACTTGACTGGAAATTTCACTTGAAATTTATGTAGGGCTGTTTTCTTGGTTCTTTCTACTTACTAGCAAAGTAGAAAGCTAAAGAATTAGAGTTTTTCATTGGCTGACTTACTAGCAAAGTATTTGCAAGAAAGCTAAAGAATTAGAGTTTTTCAATTTCTAAAATAAATAATACTTTTGTTCTTCTCTAACATAACAAGTTTTTTTTAATTATACTTATAAAAATTACATTAAAATTAATTAAATATCAGGATTTCTATACCATAATAAGTCAATATATGGTATAGATTTCTATACCATAATAAGTCAATATATAATTAAGCAGTTTGTAATGTTACAAATTAAATATTAGTTTTTTTTCTCCAAGGTTATCTCTTATTAAATCTGAGTTACTCTCTATCATTTACATGCAATATAGTCACCGAATAATTAAATAATTTACAAAATAAATGATTTTTTTATTGTAGAATAAGTAAATACTAATATCTATAACTAGAAGTAACTATAATTATAATATTTTAAAAAAAGCATAATAAAAAACCTGTGTGTTAAATAAGAAGCCACTTCTGTTTTCCTCTACGCGAAGTCCACTTTATTTGGTGGAGTAATTATATTTACCGAATTGATCTCATTTGGAACTCACAGCACGGTATGCTCATCTAACGGTCCAGCTTATTCTGGGAATCTGATCGGTCAATCTACGAACAATCAGGAGGCATAATGCTATATATAAGGCGTGATGTGGGAATTGCTAATATACAACGGTTGTCAAAATTAATCATGATACCACTAGCTGTCTGCTCCCAGTGATCTTTCTAACACTTTCATTTCCACATCATGATCAATTTATCAGAATTTATTTATAAATTAGATAAGATTCAAACCCAGGGGATTAAAGTGTAAAATAAGAAAAAGACCCTTGACAATCTAAAATAATTGAAGTAATGAGTACATGCATGAAGAAAGATAATTAGTTGATATTGAATTTGTTGATATTCTGACTATTCAAGATAATTATAATCTATAGGTAATTGTATACCATAAATTAATATCAACAAAATAATTGTATTCAATTGTTTGAAGTTAAACCAAAAATATACATTCCACCGGAAAATCAAAAAATAAAAAAAGAATAAATTCATGAAATTCATTATATAAATTATAAGACCATGATAATTTTGTAAAAGAATAAATCAAGAAATATATATTTAACAAAAATCAAAGGAAAAAAACTATTAAATCTTATTTTAGTATTTTTATAAGACATGCAAAATAATAAAAATGGTAAAATAACATTTTATTTAGTACTCTTTTTAAAATAAACATACAAAATAAAATTTTATTATTATTATTATTATTTTGAACTTTCCATTCAGCATCTAAATGGAGTATTGAACACGTACTAGCTCATAATGGAGCGCAGCATGGAATCTTGAACTTCCTTTTATCTACCCTGGTGACGTAAAAAGTTAGCAGAGACCTCCATTTGATGCTGTACTGTAGTACGTGGGCGAGGCTCCGTAGACATATTATTAGCTAGAAATTTGGAAGCTTTAATTTACTTGTTTATGAAGTTCAGGAACAAAGACTCCCTATTCTGAGCCAACAGAGTTTGCTGCCCACGAAATCCCTTAATGCTAACGCGTGGACCCAGTTGTTGTGGAAACTTTGTAAAGGATCTCGAGAAAAAAAAAAAATGATTGCATTGCTAATAATTTGCAAGAGAGAATTCTTTCACTGAATAGAAAAAATATTATTTTTAAAATAACAACAAGTAAATTTAAAAATTAGTATTTTTTAAATAAAAAAACTAGAAATTCCTGATAATATTGAATAAAAAATAAAATAAAAAAATTATTCTTTTCAAGTAGAAAAAATTATAAAAGTTTAATAAAACTGAA
>Ga0325410_1003550_pt1 | contig 17630 bp, 10 predicted proteins | sample PopdelMetagenome_16_FD_206182 | JGI IMG/M metagenome (GOLD analysis project Ga0325410, IMG submission 206182) | Populus deltoides microbial communities from Bellville, Georgia, United States - Xylem-PdIQD-R3 | ecosystem: Host-associated > Plants > Phyllosphere > Stem > Wood/Secondary xylem...
ATATTGAAAGTTGGAGAGGGGGCTGGATCATCATAAATGACAGGATTTTTTCCACACCGAATAAGGAAAATGAGACTTTGCAGCTGCACCCTCCATCTGATTTCTTTCCTTTTTTTCGCTGCAAATTTCCTGCTGGTTTCCATGTTTGTCTTGCTGATTGGAGAGCTTGAGACCACGTTTTTATTGACTCATTTCAAAGGGAGCAGCTGGCCCTATGGAAGGAAAGAAGCCACACCATCCTCTAACTAGGAAAGAAATCAGTGCTGATCACAAAATCAGAATCAAACATTCTGGTTTCCTATTTCTGCTCACCCGAGAATACACCCTAGAGTTAATGTAATATTTGTTTCCTAAGTAAAGCCCTGTATAGGCTATATAGAAGCCTCGGCTTCTGACCTAAAGGGAGGGGGAAAAACGCACAAAGAAAGAGAGCATAAAAGGCGGCAAAAAGATAGCAGAAAAATAAGAAAAGAGAGGAGAGAATAGAGAACGGGAGAGAGACAGCAAAAGAAAAACAAGAAAGACGCCTTTGCTCCATTTGTTTTTTGCAAATAAAAACTGCAGAAACGGGAAAAGAAAGTTAGGAATCAGTAGAGAAAGTGACGGAGGTGCAGAGTAAAGAAGGAGGCAATAAGTAGACCCAAACACAGAACATAAGAAGAAGGACAGATGCAGACCGAGCAACCATCACTCTTCCAACGCCACTGCAGTTTCTTCGTCTCCAGGTTGGTTTTCTATTCACCTGTTGCATGCTTTCTTTTGCCTTGTATTTGCACTGTTAGCGTGGTCTTTTTCTTTGTAATGTATGTGTCTGTACTGTTCAAGTGAATTAATTCACTTGAACAATAGCTCTCCATTCACAAAAGAGGGCTGCACCCCTTTTGTGTCCAAGTCACTTGCTTGGGCAAGTGACCCGGCCAGACCTCCCCCCCCTTTTTTTCCTTTTGTTCTTTCAAAAAATAAAAGAAAGAGAAAGAGATTTATGATTTTTTTTGGCATATTTATTTAAAGGTCTGAATTTTTTTTATGTTGTAAAAATGTCAGTCTTGTGTTTAGAATACCTGGTTTTTGACGCAATGTGACAAATATACATATATATCAAAAATTGTTTTCTTATGTGTTGCATACAGCCAATACCCTAACATGTTTTGAACGCTTTTTTTTTATACAAAAAATATTGAAAGTTTTGAAAAATGTGTTTTCACATGGATTTCTTAAACACAACAAAAATTGTTTTCTTGCATTTCTGGATTTTACAGCATGTTTGTAAAACTCCAAAGGGTATTGGCCAATATTCTAAAATATATAAAAATCTTATTTTGGGGGAAATTCATCTATTATTCACTGCTAATGTTTGGATAAAGAAATCCTTAAAGGACGAATATCTAAAATATTATTGGGAATAATTTGTTATTATTCACTGTTAATATTTGGATAAAGAAACCCGAAGTGGTAAATATCCAAAATAATTTTCTAGGAATAATAAATCCGCACACATCCTTGAAAGAAGCCTTGATTATAATCGAGGACATTTCAATCTTTTTTACTCCACGGTTTACGAGCCGTGAGAGTATAAAACACTAAGTCAAAAATAGGCTTTTAAAGCGCTCTAGATTTTTAAATTTTTGTCCCTCCTCCTTGCGATTTACGAGTCGCAAACTCTTGAAATACTAAGGGAAAAATGAGCTTTTGAAGCACATGGAATCTCCTTGGATTTCTATCTTAATAAATTTAGTCTGAATCAAACACAAATGTCAAGATATTTGCATCAGTTCTCCTTGGTACTTTGTAGACATATCTAAAGGTGTGATCCACATTGACTAAGGGTTATTTTTTAAAAAAAACTTTCAGTCCAAGTTTGTTCATCATAGCAAAATGTATCCTAGGAAAACTAATGGGATTAGAAAACACTAACACTGTAGCAATTATAAAGCAAACCAAACACCAAGCAGCTTACCTTAGGTAGGGCGTACTAGGGGTGCTAATACCTTCCCTTTACGCAACCAGTCCCTTGCCTTAGAATCTCTGAAAGACCAGTTAGGGTTCCTAGTGACCAAAATACTAGGTGGCGACTCCTATACAAAAAACAAAAAAAAAACCCCGAAATAAATCGAGGATCGCCGCGACACCACGCTCCACCGTGAGGGGCGACAGGGAGAACATTCAATCAAATTGAACATAAACTGCGGACAGTTATGTTTTCTTGATTAATCAACTTATCTAGTTATTAAGGCTGCCATTGAATTAAATTACTAGTGTGGACATTGTGGTTGTTTGATGGTTAGGGTTAGTTACACAGCGGATCCGTTAACTAGCCAATGTTAAGAAGAGATAAATATTCAGAATATAAATTGATGTTTCGTTTCCATGATCAGTTCTGATTTCTGTAGGTGGATGGGTGCTTGCGACCAAGGTTTGTTCTCTTGATAATTTTCTGATTTTATTAAATTTCGTTTGATAGTTTTCTATTTTCTTTTGCTTTAGCCTAGATAACGTCCAAACCCCCCCCCCAAATTGCATATCATCTGGCATAAAAATCTGACTTGAACCTTCCTCGTGGGATTGACCCCTTGCTTGCTCTATACTATCTTTGTGTGTTGTGTTTGAAGCTAGGGTAATTAATTTGTGCAACCGCAACATTGCAACACTAATCAAGCGCATATAACCTGGTTTGATAGATGTTGGTCTTGCAGTTTGTTTGACATGATAAATGAGTGATAATCCACTTTTATCCAAGCAAGAAAACACTAATATAAGGCAATCCCCTTTTCTACACAGCCTTTCTAGGAAGATATTTGAAACCTTTCGAAAAGATTAAACAGAAGGTTACCTTTGGTAAAAAGTCCGACCTAAAGTCAAACCACATTTTAGAAACCGATAAAACCCTCAATATGAATTGCTTAAAAGAGTTTTTGATGCGTATGTTGAAAGTTTCAGTTGTCATAAACAAAGCTAAGACTTTTAAAGACTTTTTTTTTTTAGATTTTGGTGCTGAAACAGAACCAAAAAGCCCTTAATTTGAGAAAAGAGAAATTAAAGCATTGATAAGAGCATGATAACAAGCAATGACAGACCATGCATTTTTAGAAAAAAAGGGTCACTAAAAAAGGGTCGGAGATTTCTTCTTTGAGATGTGATGGGTAAGAACGGCGGCATGAGAGGCAGATTTTAACATATGATTCCAAACACAGGAACAAGCTTATGCCAAGTAAGAGTTCTACGAAATGGAAGGGACCTATGTTTCAAAACCAGGTAAGGATGCATACATGGCATCTAACCTCAAAGCATTGCACATACATTTTTGATTTGTTACAGGAAAATCCTCGATGAAATCTAGCAAGATTGAGGACAAAGAGAGAATCATTGAGCTGATAATAATAAAGAATCATGGTTGTGACACTAGAATGGGAAGAAGATGAGATGAACCCTACTGTTAGGAAAATCACAAAGAAATGAGAAGATCAACCTTGTCATCATGAGAAGTCTTCAGGTCAACCCTGCAATCAGGAACCACCAAATTTTCCAACCTTGTCATCGAGAAAAATCTAGTTAATTTCAGTCATCAGGAAGGACGAATGTCAAACCTACAATTAGGAAGGACAAATGTCAGTCCTGCAAAATCATAAAAATCAAAAAAGAAAGAAAGCATCAAGTGAAAAGTTTGATCAAACCTTATCATCAAGAAGAAAAATGAGAAGAACCTTACCATTAGGAAATTCTCAAAACAAAAGAGAAAGTTCAAACCCTGCCATCAGGAAGAACACACAGATTTTGGTTCTGGTTAAAGGGGATCGCCAAATGGGATCTCAGGTTAGCCCAACCACACAAATTTTGGTTCTAGTTAAAGGGGATCGCCGGATGGGATCTCAGGTTAGTCCAGCCACGCAGATTTTGGTTCTGGTTATAGGGGATTGCCGGATGGGATCTCAGGTTAGTCTAACCACGAGATTTTGGTTCTGGTTAAAAGGGATCGCCACATGGGATCTCAGGTTAGCCCAACCACACACAGGATATTGGTTCTGGTTAAAGGGATCGCCGGACGGGATCTCAGGTTAGCCCAACCACACACAGGATATTGGTTCTGGTTAAAGGGATCACCGGACGGGATCTCAGGTTAACCCAACCACGTAGATTTTGGTTCTGGTTAAAGAGGATCACCAAATAGGATCTCAGGTTAGCCCAACCACATGGATATTGGATCTTGTTAAAGGGGATCAACGGATGGGATCTCAGGTTAACCCAACCATGCAGATTTTGGTTCTGGTTAAAGTGGATCATCGGATGGGATCTCAGGTTAGCCCAACCACACAAAGGATTTTAGCTTCGGTTAAAACAAAATTAAAAAAGAAAAAGAAAAGGGGCACCAAGATCGGGTTCTCAAGATAATCAAGTTTGGATCATTAGTTCCTAGTTAAAGGGAGATTGCGGTAAAGATAGAATTTCAGATCAGCCGAGTTATGAGAAGATCAAGATTAAAAGTTTAGGTTTGTTTATCTTTACAAAACTTATTACACAAAGTCTTTGCTCCGTAAGTATTGTAAAGAGGGGGCATCTGTTGTTACCTATTTTTGGGTTCCTGCAATATATATATACACACAAAAAAATATACATATTAAAAAAATATATATGTGTTCGGAAGGAATCCAAAAAATAATAGGAGTGAGAAAAGGATGCTAGAACGCCCATAAAATGGCTAGAAATTGGTTGAGGAGGTTCAAAAATACAAGAATTAAAATTTGACAGTATATTTTTAATTGGTAAAGGCCTTGTTGACAAGGAAAATTCAATTTTTGGGGAAAAAAAGTCTAAAATCAGATATTTATGGACTCAATTAAATTTTATTTAAGTTTTAATTGAATTTATCGAGGGTTTGATTGCAATAAAATTTGATTTTTTAAGTCAATTTAGGCTTTTATTGGAAGAAATTAAAGTTCTAGGGTCCAGTTATAATTTTGAAGAGTTGATTTGCTCAAATCAGGGGCTTAATTGCATAATTATTAAAGTTTGATGGCCAATTTGGGACTTAATTAAAAGAATCCAAAGCCAAGGACCAAACTGGAAAAGGCGCTAAAATCAAGGGATCTAATAACAATTTTTCAGGGGGCTTGATTACAATATTGCATAAACATCCAAGGACCAAATCGGAAATATCATTTAAAGTTGCAAAACGGTGTCGTTTCACTCAACACTGTTGATTGTCTTCTTCAGAAGACATTACGTGCAACTAGCCGAGAAACGTTTGCAGCAGCGATGGCGTTGATTTGCTTCAATCAAGGGGGCATGTTTCACGGCTGATATCTCTTGCCACCATGATGCACGTCAGCCGTTACTCCATCCCTGCAACAATAAAGGAAAACGCATGCATCCTCTAGCTATAAAAGCCAGAGGATGTACTGCACCCAGGGGAAAAAAAAGAACGAGACAAAAGCAAGAGGAAGAGAAGAACGAGAGAGGAAAGAAAAAAAAGAGAGGGATAAGAGAACGTTTGGAAGAGAAAACAAATGGAGGAAGAGCATAAGAAACTAAAAAAGCAGCAAGTGAATAAAGCAGAGAGAGGAGAATAGAGGAGAGCAGACAGGAAAAGAAAGAAAAAGAGAAAGAGAGAGAGGGGAAAGCGAACAAAAAAAAAAAGGAATACACAGCAACCCGAAGCAAAGAACACATATAGCAGAAGAAGTCAGCCTCACCATCGTCTTCATCTCTCCAGCACCAGGTATGTTCACTTCTGATAGATCCCAATTATAAAGTGTAATGGGCTAATAAATTTGTTCTCTCTCCGGGTGAGAAAAGTACCACAAGTTGAATGCAAATTTTTCTCTCCTTAATAATGAAAGCCTTATCCAAACAAACAAACAAAATGAATTACAAGGAAAAACTAACCGTAAGCAAATATACTCTGCCCACGTAACACAAAAAGTTAACAAAGTAAAACAGAACAATCATAACATAAATAAAATAACATAAACTTGCAATGATGGAAGACCATTTCCTGTTGCACATCTGCTTGTTAATCTCCACGACCCTAGTCCATCATTTTCCCACGTTGCATGCATGCATGCATGCCATGATCCCACGCCCTTTGCTCATCCCAAATATTTGGGATTTGGCTTAAGGCTCCTCTCAGATCGTCGTGGTCTAACATTACCCTCCTCATTAAGTGGACTCTTGTCCGCAAGGTCCACTGAAGGAAATCGCTCCAGTAAAGATTGATAGGGCTCCCAGGTGGCATCCTTAACCAGGAGATGCTTCCACTATACCAAAGAGTCTTCTTCAAATTTATTACCCTGTTTGACCTAACGAGTATCCAGAATCTAATGAGGTTTGAGGATAACCACCCTATCATCAGTAACGGGTGGCAGTTCTTTTGAAGGCATAACAAAGTCACCCACGTACTTTTTTAAGAGCGAGACATAAAAGACAGGATGAATGCAAGTACCATCTGGCAGCTGAAGTTTGTATGCTATAGCTCCAATTTTTTATATCACTGGATTTGGACCATAAAAGCGACTAGTGGGCGGGTTTGAAAGTGTTCTATTGTCTGTAGGGGTGTAGCTTAAGAAACACCAAATCCCCCACCTCGAAAGAAATATCCTAATGTTTTTGATCTACAAGTTGTTTCATGCGATTAATGGAACTCTCCAGATTGCATTTGAGTTGACGCAACAGCTCATCATGAGCTTCTGGACTGAGGCCGACTTCCTAAACTGAAGAACATCTATTATGGTAAATGGGAATGGCAGGAGGCCATACAGGGCTTGAAAAGGGGTCATCCCAGTGGATGCATGATAAGTGGTATTGTACCAGAGCTCAGCCCATGGAAGGTAGGTGCTCCACCGGCGTGACCACTGATGAACCATACTCCTGAGATACTGCTCAATGCAGTGATTAACCACTTCTATTTGTCCATCCGTTTGCGGATGGTAGGTGGAACTGAGTTGTAGTTTGGTGCCAAACATGTGAAAAAACTCTTGCTAGAATTTGCTGATAAATATGGGGTCCCGAACCATGCAATTTAATGACACCTTCTACAAACCATTCTGCCATGATTTTAGCAGTAAAAGGATGAGTTAAGGAGATAAAATGAGTAGACTTACTCAAACGATCAACAACAACTAAGATGGTGTCTTTGTCTTGAGATGTTGGAAGGCCTTCAATGAAATCTAAAGTGATGTCATCCTAGACTTGACATGGAATTGGTAACGGCTGCAGGAGGCCTGCTGGAGACAATGTTTCAGATTTCACCCGCTGGCAAGTATCACATTTTTTGACATATTCCTGCACCGCCTGATACATCTTAGGCCAGTAAAATTGTTGAGCTAATTTATTGAATGTGCGTAAGACCCCAAAGTGTCCTCCAATATTTGTATCATGCATTTCATAAAGTAACTATGATCACAGTGCTGCTTGAGAAGGAACGACTACTCTGCCTTTAAAGAACAGCAACCCATTACGCCATGCATACGGTCCAGCTGGTTGAGTATTGGCCAGGCAAGTTAGAGATTGAATGTAAGAGTCGCCGGCATACGCCTTCTAAATTTCATCCTATATGGTCACTGTCGGCGTGTGCAAATGGTGAAGAATTGGACTATCAGATCTACGTAAAAGGGCGTCTGCTGCAGAATTTTCTTGGTCTGGGCGGTAAATAATCTCATAATCATAACCCAGAAGCTTGATCACCCACTTCTGTTGTTCAGGTGTAGCTACACGTTGTTGTAGGAAATATTTCAAACTGCAGTGGTAGTGAGAATGAAGAATTGTTTTCCCAGGAGATAAGGACACCATAACCGTATGGCCTCCACAATAGCAAGCATCTCCTTGGTGTAAGTAGACCAGGATTGTTTTGTAACCCCAAGCCTCGACTAATGAATGTTATCGGCTTGCCCTGCTGAGATAAAATGGCACCAATGTCGTCCCCAGATGCATCGATTTCAATGGTGAAAGAGTCATCGAAATTAGGCATAGCTAATATAGGCATAGTTGTCATCGCCTGTTTGAGTGCTAGAAAGGCTGTGTTGTCTTCTTCATTCCAGCCAAATTTTCCCTTCTTGAATAGATTGGTCAGGGGTCTTGCTATGATGTCGTAGTTCTGAATGAATTTTCTGTAATATCATGTTAGACCTAAAAAACCACGTAGCTCAGAAATAGTAGTGGGAGGTGGCCATGCAAACATGGCTGCAATTTTACTGTTATCAACCTTCACTCCTGGTGACCAAACACGCACTTGCTTGCTTTGGCAAAGAATTGGTGTTGTCGCAAAGTGTCCAATGTTTGTTTAACATGCAACAGATATACATTCCAAGTAGGACTATAGACTAAAATATCATCAAAAAAGACAAAAATAAACTTTTGAAGGTAAGGCCGAAATATTGAGTTCATGATGCCTTGGAATGTCAAGGGTGCGTTACACAGGCCAAAAGGCATTACTAGATATTCGTAATGGTCGTTATGAGTGCAAAAAGCAGTTTTGTTAACATCAGAAGGATTGACTCTTACTTGATGATAGCCGACTCTCAAATCTAATTTGGTGAAGTAAGCTGCACCATATAATTCTTCTAACATATCACCCACTGTCAGAATGGGAAAACGATCTTTGACAGTAGCAACATTGATTGAATGGTAATCTATAGAAAATCACCAACTGCCATCTTTCTTCTTTACCAGTAACACCGGCGACGAGAATGGACTGGTGCTAGGGCGGATGAGTCTTGAATCTAGCATTTCCTGAACCTATTTCTCAATTTCAGTTTTTTGAAAGTGAACATACCTGTACGGACATACATTAATAGGCTCAGTACCCTCTTTTAGCGTAATACAATGATCCACCTCACGTGCAGGTGGTAATCTTGATGGCTCTTGAAACACGTCTGCATATTCCTTTAATAAACAGTGCATATTCTGGTTGTCATCTTTAATCGGTAATTTAGGTGGTGCGGTTTCCCTGGTTAATTGGAAACACACACCAAAGAGTGTATGTCCACGACGAAACTCCTTCGCTATTTTTGTTGGTGAAGCTGCCTAAATGGTTTGCACATCCACCCCTTGCAGCCTAAAGTCTTGATTTTCCTAAATAAAATCCATGGTCAATTGTTAAGGGGAGGCTAACCAATGGTGGCAATAGATTCGCAGGACATTTAGGGACGAAGGACACGTGCTTTCATGGTCTATAATTGCAACCATTCGGTTGGGTTAGCCCTCGCAAATCATGGGAATTCTAGCTTCGCTGTTTTAGCGGAGATGATCTGTCGACCTCCATCGTTGCCTGGATGGTTGCCATGGTTGATAGTTTCATGATTGGGGATCAACACAGTTGAAAGTCGATTGAGCTTTTCCTTCATTTGCAGCAGTCCTTCTTGAGTTACACCAAGTTCAGACTCCAAATGCTCAATTCGCTCTTTGTTCATTCCCATTGAAATACCTCGCTCTGATACCAATGATAGATCCTAATTACAAAGTGTAATGGGCTAATAAAATTTGTTTTCTCTTCGGGTGAGAAAAGTACTGCAAGTTGAATGCAAATTTTTCTCTCCTTAATAATGAAAGCATTGGCTGCTTAAATAAGCAAGCCTTATCCAAACAAACAAACAAACCGAATTACAAGGAAAAACTAACCGTAAGCAAATATACTCTGCCCACGTAACATAGAAAGTTAACAAAGTAAAACATAACAATCATAACAGAAATAAAATAACGTAAACTTGCAATGATGGAAGACCATTTCCTACTGCACATTTGCTTGTTAATCTCCACGACCCTAGTCCATCCTTTTCCCACCTTGCATACATGCATGCATGTTCCCACGTCCTCTGTCATGCATGCCATGATCCCACCTCCTCTGCTCATCCCAAATATTTGGGATTTGGCTTAAGGCTCCTCTCAGATCGTCGTGGTCTAACAACTTCCTTCCACAGTCCCTGTAGCGTTGCCTGCGACTTGAGTTATTTGCAAGAAGAAGGATGAACAATGCGAAGGTAATTTAATTACCTTCGCATTGTTCATGCACATGTAAAATTTTACGCGCGCATGGCCTAATTGGGTCACTGGCTTGGGCCAATGACCAAGCTGGGCTTGCTGGGTCTAGCCCAACCACATGGGCCGAGCTGGGCCCAGAAAAATTCTTCAAAAAATGTGTGATTTTCTGAAAATTTTTTACTGTATTTTGATCAATATTGGTTTGTATTTTTATACTGTAAAGATACAAATCTAGTATTAAAATACCTGGTTTTCATCAAAACATTAAAAAAACAAAAAAAAAGTTTTGTTTTCATGCATACGGCCAAGTCTCTCAAAAACAAAATTCATATTGTATTTTCATACAACAAAGAAAATTTCAAAAATATGTATCAGCATGCATTTTGGCTTTAATAACCAGTTTATTAAAGCCATGAGAACTAGGCCAATATTTCAAAAATTCAAAAAAAATTATATTGTTTTCTTTTAGTATCTGGGGTTACAACCTTATACGTAAGACATATTCCGGATATTAAATTCTTTTGTTAACGTTAGAACGGTTAGGTTTTACCCAATAAGATAAGGATCTTTTTACCGAAGACGACTTTTCTTAAACCATAGACGGACCAACAACTAGAAAACACGACAAGACCTTAGATTTTATCGGACAATAAAGCAATGCAGCTTACTTTACGCAACCAATCCTCGAACTCGATCTCTGAGACTAGTTAGAGTTCTTAGTGACAAAAATACTAGGTGGCGACTCCCATTTTATTTTTCCACTAATAAAAGACAAGAATTCCTTATCTCCCCACAGTTGCCACATTAGATAATACAATTAAGAGAGTGGATGTTTTCATAGCGACGTCGCACACGTGAGACACTTATAATATGATTTATTATTCTTTTAATAATGCTTAAAAAATATTTATAACATATTTTACTCGTATGTTTTTATTTCCATACTTATTTCCTCTTCTCTCTCCCTCTCTATGATTTATTATTTTTCTTTTAAAATACAATTAAAAAACTTTCGACACTTTATTTTTTTGAAAAAAAAATCATTTTCTCTATTTTTCATATATATGTTGTCTATATAATTACATGAATGCTTTAACAATTTAATATAAGTATTCCCTAGATTTCCGAATATAGAAAAATATATTTCAAATTGAACATCTTTTATATCCTTAAAAAGAAAAACATAATCGACTAAAAATAAAATCCTAATATACCGAATATCCTAATATCCTTAAATAGAAAAACATAATTGACTAAAAATAAAATCCTAATATACCGAATATCCTAAGAAGTCTCTTTTCTATTTAAATTAAAAAAAATAGGAAATCTTATCAATTAAATAAAAATAATTTAGTCTAAAATAATGAAATTTCCATCACCACAATCATGTTTTCCAAAACATTAAACCTTGGAGAGAAATTTTGAATCTTTTGTTTAGGCTTCCTTAATTGCCTTGGCTTGAGCCATAAAACAAATTAAGAGCAATTTCGAAATTTCCCAGTTTAAATTTTTTAAATTTCTTAATTTCTTAAATATTTTCAAAATTTCAATGATTGATTTTTTTTTATATTTTGAATTATTTCTAAATTTTAAATTTTCTAATGTACTGTATAAAAGTGAGGAAATCTCTTTCATATCGACCACTTGTAGAGTTAATTCAAACACAGTGAGCATTTCTAAATTTTTTATGGCCAGCGATTGAATTTGATAGGGATGTAATTGAATTAATTATTAAAATCAAAATTGCAATTGAGGACTTGATTGAACAAATCACGAATTAAGGACTGATTTAGAAGTTGAAATGTTTTGGCGCCATTTTCATTTACATGAAACAACGTGTTTTGTCTAAAATGACATTGTTTCATGTTCTAAATAAAGAAAGAAACAAAATAGTGTCGTTTTAAGCGGCATTGTTCTTCTTCTTCTTCCCTTGGACGTGTAATAGGGGAAGAAGCTTTTTGTTTCTTTCTGCCTCTCTCTCTCTCTCTCTCTCCCTCTTCCCACTTACCCAAGCACTGTTAAAACCCAAAACCTAATGCAACTCATGCCCCCTCATGATGAAAAACCAAGGGATGATGAGAAACCAGGGGAGTCGTGCCTTGCAAGCGGCTTCCCATTGGCCACCTTGCCCGGTGTCGGGGTAGAGTAGGGTGGCCTCGCTCCTCATACTCCATGATGGGACAGGGGAAGGTCGACCTGCTTCCCTTTGCCCCTATAAATACCACCCGAAAGGAATGCTAGAGAAGAGGAAGAAAAGGGAGAGGGAATAGAAAAAACAGATGAAAGAGAGAGAGACTGCGAGGGTTAAGAAAAGAGAGAGACTCAAACAGAGAGAACTAGGGAAGAAAAGGCACAAAACAGACCAAGAAAAAATAAAAAAAACAGAGACACAGGAGAAGAGAAAGAATAGAAAAGGAAAGTACACAGAGACGAAGAGAAGGAATCACCGGTCGACGCTCTCTGTGCACAACTGCCTCATTCACCAAAAGAACCACCCAATGCCACCGTCTGTAGCCCGCAACACAGCTACCTTGAGCCACCATCAACAACAACAAAAATACAAGAAATAGAGAAGAAGAGGAAGAGGAAGAAAACCAAGGGAGAACCATAAGAGAGAAGAAGAAGAGCCACCGCAGCGACCACCTTCATTCTGCCACCAGCACCGCCACCACAACCACCAAAGCGAGGCCAGCTCCTTTCCTGCTTCATCTTCACATTCTTTTTTGGGCGCCCTCCACTGTTCTGTAAGTGAATAGTGGCGAGATGCTCCACTGTTCACTAGGCTAGACAACATCAGCCTTTACCAAAATGATTAGGCCGGGTCCGACAAAAAAAGAAGAAAAGAAAAAAAACATTTTGTAAGCCGTAGCAGCCAACACCTTTGGGCCGATTTTTGGCCCAACCAGGATGGGCTCCGCCCAACATATTGGGCCAAGGCCATCCTAATATATTAATATAATATTATATTATATTAACTGTGAAGATACAAATGTGGTATTAAAATACTCAATTTTCTCCTAAATGTTATAAAAAATTATAAAACAAAAAAAAGTGTTTTTGTTTTCATGCATAACGGCCAAGTTTCTCAAAACTTATAAAAACATTTCATATCATATTTTCATACAACAAAAATTCAAAAAATATGTATAGTATCATTTTTTGCTTTAATAACCAGTTGTTAAAGTCATAAGAGCTAGATCAATATTTTAAAAAACACCAAAAAAATATTTTGTTTTCTTTTAATATCTGGGATTATGAATTTATACATAAAATATAATCTCGATATTAAAAAGGTAGTTCTTTTATATAGGCATTAGAACGAGCCTGAACATGTTGTTGCAATTGGTCTTTGAAGGAACAAAGTAGGTGATGTAATAACTTAATTTTGGATTCTCCAAAATTTTCTTGAATGTTATTTTATTTTTATTTTTATTTATAAAAATCCAAAAAAATCAAGAAAAAACTTAAAATTCAAAAATATATTTCTCTCAGGTTAACCATTCTTTTCCACAAAAAAAACTCAAAAGGTCAATACGAGTTAAATTGTGTCGACCAGGGTGAAAAATAAGCTTCGTGTTGTTTCGAGTCAAAACCGAGTCCGTAGGGTCAATACAGGGCAAACCATTTCGACTGGGGTAAAAAATAAATTTCAGGCCATTTCTAGTCAAAACCGAGTCCATATGGTCAAGACGAGTCAAACCATGTCGGTCGGGATAAAAAAATGAGTTTTAGGCCATTTTAGGTCAAAACCAGTATTTTGAGTCAAAACTCGGCCCATCGGGTTGATACCGGTCAAAAAAATATTTTTTCGGTGTTTGAAATTAATTTTTTAGTAACTAAAATTTATTTTTAGCGGTTAAAACAAGCTATTTTTAATACTGATTTGAGTTTTTAGTTTTACCCGTATGTATATTTATTATTATATAATAAAACAAAATTATTAATGCAAAAGGTTTTTTTTTTATCAATAGAGTAGTTGGTTGCATGTGAAATTTTTATTTAGAACAACTCCTTGTTTCTCGCCGTGTTTCTTGGATATAAATACCGTTTCTCCTTGTCATTGGCTATAAAATGCATCAAAAGCTTTGCAAAAAAAAAAAAAAGGAATAGAAGAAAAAATGGATAAGAGAACAAGTGAATTCGAATAGTAACACTATTTATATTTTTTTAATTTATCTTCTCGCGAATAAGATATTGTTTTTTTTTAATAATTCAAAAAATACTAAAAATATCATAATCATTAGATCTATAGTATTTAGTTCTGAGCTAGATCTGATACAATAAGGCTTACCACACTGGATTAAAACCAAATCTATCTCAATCCTTGAACACATTTGTCTTTGATCCTATCTTGCCACATCACCGGGTGCATCAAGCATATCATGCAGCATATCACACCGAAGTAAATATCTGTCAATCAGGACCATTAGATCAACATTTAGATCAAGTCAACCGTAGCTAAAGGATCAATTAATAAGCAATCAATCGGTCCACAAGCTTCAGGTGCATCAGCTTACCATGCTCGTGTACGCACTATAGCAAATCGCAGAGATTCTTTCTGTCCTCAAGCCAGTGATTCCCTCTCTCCTAAGATATCCCACCTTCGACCACATTAAGTCATCATACCGCAACATAAAGACTTCATTGCTTTAGCTCGCCGAAAAACGGTCGCAACATCTTCAGCCACCTAAAGCGTCAAACCATCGATTCTCTCTCATCAACCATCAACGACCATCAAAAACACCATCATCATAATTCTCTCCCCTAGATCTACCAGAAGCTATCCTTTTTGGCCTAGAATCTCGTCGAAGAATTTCACTCCTCCAACAGTGGCCGCACATGAGCTAAACGCGCCACCAGGGGTATTCTTGTAATTTCCTAAACAATTCACGGGTATTGCAAGTGTTTTCCAATATAGTGGTACTTAGGTAATTATAGGGCCCTCTAGGGGTATTTTATTTACTTTTTATACAAGTATTTTTAAAATTTTCTTTGTATTTTGTAAAATACCTGAAATAAATATAAAGAAAAATAACGATATGAGTCCAACACCCATTTTATCTTGTCATCATGTGGGGGTCTAAAGAACAATTCTTAAATATAGGTTATGCCATTTTTTAGCAATACCAACATAATCTTCCTTTTTAGGAATGAACGTTATTCGTCGACACATCTTTTTTTTTTAAATGACCGATGTCAAAAAGTTTAAAACAAATATGGATTATGTCCATTATTTCTTTTTGCAATTTGGACATAATTCTCCTTTTTATGGTTAAACATCAATATTTTAGACAAGTTTTCTATTTTAGGGACTGATGTCATTTTTTACATGTCTCTTATTTTTAGGCACCAACGTTAACCATCTTTATAAATAAATTGCAAATAAGCTCAAAATATTATAGCATTTGAACAAAAACAAAAAAAAAAAAAACACAAGTAAGGGTAACCTTTCTCTTGAAAGGATGGTTTAATGGTAGTGTCTACCTTCTCTTAATCATTACTAACCCAGTACCTGAATCTTTGAGACCAGTGTTTAATTTAGGATTTCTAGTTCCCTCAAATTATTAGATGGTCACTCCAATAAAATCTTCATTGCCCCTAATTAATCTTTTTGTTAATAAAAAAAAGTGGAGTCACCGCGCGACGTCGTGTATCGACGACATGTGAGGTTCTAAAATATAATTTATATTAATTTTTAACATACCCTTTGGGCTTAAAACTTGTACAGACCCACATTATCTTGTGCTTAATTTTTATCATATAAATGGGGATGGTGAGATTGAAACTCTTAACCGCTTGGTCATCAAGACTCTAATACTATATTAAAAAACCAATTCAACCCAAATGTTTTCAAGATATGATTTATATTATTCTCTAACAAAAAGAATTTCTTATATTTTATATAACTAATGAAAAGTTGAAGAGTCAAAATATAGCTTTTAGTACATTAAAAATTTTAGAGTGGAGGAGATATAGGCTAATTGGATTTTGGACTTAAGCCATAAGTTCTTGCTCGACTCAACTTGGGCACTAACTCGAGTCAAGATCTCTATTTTGGACTTGGACTTGGACTTGAATTTATTATAAAATAACTTTTTAGCTCATAAAAAATTATTTTATGTCGGTCCACGAATAAATAGTCTAAACAATAGCTATGTTTTTTTAAAACAATTTTCAAATGGAAAACATATTTAAAAAAAAATTATAAAGTTTTATTTATTTATTCTTACAGCTTGTAATTAAGGAAAAACAACTTTAGATTTGTTTTGGTTTTGAAAATCAGTATAAAAAGGTTATATGAGAGGTTAAAAAGGACAAATCATTTGAGGAGAATTCTAGCCTCCTCTTTCAAGTTCGTATTTATTTTCATGTTAATTGAATTGTTTTAACATAGTATCAAAGGTGGTTTTATGGAACGAGGTTTAATCTCAAACACAATTTTCAAAAAAAAATTTAGTGATAATTTGCTTCCGCTTCTGTAATTTTTTTTTTGAGAATTCTAGTCTCATCAATTGTTTTGGTATTTTGTCTTCTGTAATCTGGTAATTGCGTTCAGTTTCTGCGATTTGTGTTGTGTTTTGGAGTAATCATCTAATTTTGAGAAGATATTTGAAGAGTATCTGTGATATTTGTTCAGTTTGTGCAATTTGGTACTTTGTCTTTTGCTGATTCTGCATTCTGGTTCTCCTTGTTTGTTAATTATGGTTACCGAAAGAGATGATTCGCTTCAGTCTGTGAGTGTGAGGCTGGAAGGAAAGAATTTGTAACAACCCTAATTTTACTATTAGTTTATCCATTAATCTTTCCCCTATAAAGGGTAGATGAAGCAAAAAAAAAATTTACTTCTCACACGTCACCCGCGTGGTGTTGTTTGGCGATTTTTCATTCTGTTCGTTGATTTGTGGGAGTCACCACCTAGTATTTCATTGAGGGTTACTAGGAAACCCGGATGTACTGGTCTTGTCAAAGATTCACGGGTAAGGGAGTGGTTGTGGTTAGGGAAGGTATTAGCACCCCCAACGCACCCTACTTGAGGTAAGCTGCTTCGTGGTTTTGATGTGTTAAAGAAGTTTTAAAAATTTTATCTTTTCATCGGATATTAGGAATACAACTTACATATAAGTTCATAATTCTTTACCGTGAGGAAATAAAAATATTAATTTCTTCTTTTATCTTTGCAGTTTTATCATAAAATAAAAAAAACATCTATAAAACAAATACAACACACACATTCACTTTTACTATATTTTTTCCTTTTTCTTTTTTATTCTTTTTTTTTACATCCACACTACAAATTATAAAAATTCAAAAAAACTAAACAAAAATTACATTAAACAATTTAAAATTTACAAAATAGCCCCTAAAAAATCCAGGAATTGCAGAGGAAGACTTCTAGTGTAATAGTCCGATTGTACGACTCGATCAATGTTAAAAGATTCCAACATATCCTCTTTATTTGAGGGTAAATTTTTTTTTTCAAAAATCATCAGAGTTTCGTTTGCATGTAGAACATCCCAAGTTATCGACTACTATTAGTTTACTCAATCAACCCATCATCACAAGGTCCCTTAATTCCGGACCTTATATCAAACCTCATAATTCCACACCTCATACAATCCACACAATATATATATATATATATATATATATATATATATATA
>Ga0325410_1003553_pt1 | contig 17627 bp, 9 predicted proteins | sample PopdelMetagenome_16_FD_206182 | JGI IMG/M metagenome (GOLD analysis project Ga0325410, IMG submission 206182) | Populus deltoides microbial communities from Bellville, Georgia, United States - Xylem-PdIQD-R3 | ecosystem: Host-associated > Plants > Phyllosphere > Stem > Wood/Secondary xylem...
AGAAATTAGATAAATTAACACATCGTACAAACTATCTTGATCATAGAGAAATAATGTACCTACTATTGGTATGTTCTTTAGGCTCCTCGGTAACAAATTATGTAAGAGCAACGTCGAATAATTTATCCCAAAAGTTTATGGACTAGATTGAAAGATGAAGTTATTGTTTTTTTATTTTAATTATTTTCTTAGTTAATTTTGTATTTCAACTATTTGTTTCTTGCTTAACTTAGAGTTTTTAATTTAATTAGTATTTTATTATTTAAAAATCTTAATATTAGATAAATTCTATTAATTGTGTAGGTTTTAATTATGAATTATTTCTTATAAAAAATTTTAGTACTAATATAAATAATAATACCTAGTTTATTTTATGGAAATTAAGACTATTATTTAAATTCAATAAAAATACTACAAACTTTTCTCTAAATTTCTCTATAGTTTTACTTATAAAATTATAGTTTAAAAACCCTAATTTTACTTTCGCTGTACCTTACGTCAAAGAGTCTCCTCAAAAGTTTCTTTTACCGCAGGAGCTGCAATTTCTTCAGGCTTAGTTTCTGTTGGTTCTTCTACAACCTCCATGGTTTTAATGACTAGAGCAGTAGTTGTGAAGGGCAACAAGGATTATTGTTCTGTTAAGAACCTTAGCGAGCGAACCCTAGATCGATCATTGTTGTCTAGTTTACCATTGATATCTTCAGCAGTCGACCATTAGACTGTTGTTGCCTAGCTTGTTGTTGATGATGCTCCTTTTGAGGTGAGATGATTTCTCCCTTCTGGGATCAGCTGGCTTGAACCAGTTGATTGATGCCATATTTTATAGGTTGTGGGTTTTGTCGCATTATTTTAGCGACCGGCCGAACCCTACATTGCTGCTGTCCGCCGCTGATACTTTTGGCAATCCATCCCTGGATTATTATTTTTTTTCAATTAATATAAATGCTCGGACAAACTTTCATATACCTCAATTAAATTCTTGAATTATTCTTATTTATAAATAAAATACTCTACAGATCAGTTGGAGCCTAGGAAGTATCTACCCTCAGTTGTCAAATATTATAGGGATTTGAATTCTATATTTAAAAAAAAAAAATTCTAGTAAACTATAAACCTTATTCTAGCTTAAAAAGCAGTGTGTAATTAAGAACCAGATACTAGTAGCATAACCTATAAATATTATTCCTTTGTATCAATACAATGTCTTTACATATAACATTAAAGATATATATTTCATGCTCTTGAAGTTGAAGTCGTGGCCTAGCGAGGAAATGGCCTTGTTTCCTTTCTCTGCACCCGGGTTCGATTTTCTCTGTGCATGTCTGTCACCCCCGCGGTGTCTTACTTGTTCACTAGGCTTGTAGGGTGTTCAGTAAGTCCGGAGATTAGTTGTGGTGCACGTAATCTGGCTCAAACACCCGGGTTATATATAAAAAAAAAGATATATATAAAATAAATGTGTTTGAAAATGTGGTAACAATTATTTTTTAAAATATTTTTTGCTTAGATAATGCATTAAAATAATTTTTTTATTTTTAAAAAATAATTTGATATTAATATATTAAAAAAATCTAAAAATATTTAAAAAATTAATTTTTCATGAAATATTATTTAGAACACAATTTCAAAATCTTTACTCTTGTATTTTTCTTATTAGGGATCCTCAATTTTAACATTTTCATTTGCTCAACACAACCGCTACGCCTAATTTGTATTATATGTAAATTATATGAATGGTCATTTTTTTTAATTGTTAAGATATTATTAGTTTAACTCTTGTTTATTAAAACTAAATTCTTATCCAATCATATTTCAAGATAACCATTTACATTCAAATTAATACATCCATGAACAATAATTTTAAAATTTCTTACGAGCTTCTCTAGAATTTAAACTAAGCTACTGTGTTAAAAGGATAGAATCTGCAGCTTTACTAGTTACATAAATTGGCATGCTAATGAATTGGACCTCTCTTCTTTCTCTGTACATGTTTGCAATATATTACCAAAAAAAAAAAAGATTCAAAAACCTAGTCAACAAGAGTCGAGGTTTTGAAACAAGGACCGAGTTGTGATGGGATTCAAAAACCAAGGACTAAAAAATAATTCAATCTTACCTATTTAACCAATCAAATTAAATTTACATCACTAAACCCTGAGTGATGTAGCTCAAATAATCAAACCCTAAATTTGCTCCACAAAAATTACTAGTTCAAATATAAAAAACCTCAGCGCCACTGAAAGCTTACATAGTTGTTAATTTTAGGACCCGTAGAATTAATCGAGACACTTGCAAGCTAGCCCAGACATCCACGTTAATAATAAAAAAAAAATAGCATCATTAACAGCATATACAGCCACAAGGATCGAACCTCCCCAAGCTTTACAGGAATAAATGGTTTTCGGATAGCCAAAAGAAAATTCAAGAGCGAAGGTTAAGAAATAATCCATTATGTAATGAAAATTCATGTGGTTCACTAGATGTGAAACCTTAGGCAGTACCATCGAAGAACAAGGGCTGCATTAAAGTGACCTAGCAAGGCTTTTGAACTCGTTCAAGCAAGATTGGAGTATCTTCTGGCGTTTCTGAAGAGATTGGCGTTCATTCTGTAGCACGTCAATAGCACCAGGAGCAACAAACATGTCCATGAATTTCTCGTCATTTACAGCAAACAAATCCAACCCAAGCGCCACAACAAGCCGATCCCGACTGTATCAAGTAGACACAAAATGAAGAGGAAAAAAAAATATTACTGTGGTCATCATCTAAGCCAAAGCCAATGACAGAACTGCAGAGCACAAAAAAGTCACCATGTCACTTAGTGGAAACAATAACATAGTCATTACAGCTTTTCTTCAGATTGCTACCATCTGGGATCAATAAGAAATCATTGGTCAAATGAACAAAGTTTCCTAATTCTTAGCAGATGCTTTATCTTCTATGTCCTAGCAAATCTCACTTGTAGGGTTTTTCATGTTTCTAACACTCTTTGATCCAGACAAGTGATTGTGGTAGCTTTTTTGCACTGCCAGTTATTGGCAAGCATTGAAAGTGGGACATTATAAACCAAAATCCTGGGCTAGGGGTGGCTCAAAGCCTGATTGCTTGAGTGAAGTTTAGAACCAGTGGACATCAACAACTATGCGAATATAGATACATCAACAAAGTTGACAATCAGATACGGCAATGAAACCACAATACTTGAGCTTGGGAAAAACTAAAGGAAAAAGATACAATTGCACGCACTCATGACACGAAGTCATAAAACTCAAGTGTCAAATTATATTTTGATCCTTAAAGTTTATGGTTGTATGATTAAGTCCAACAATTACTGAAAATAATCTTTATTTTCTATCGTTTTTTCCCCTGTTGATAGGACCTATTTTTTTTTCTTTCATTTTGAACAATTACAAACCTGCCTGCTGAAAATTAAAATTTAAACTATTTTCAAATAAAGTTATACATAAAGGAATATTTTAAATAAAATAAACTTTAATATCCTAATACGGAACACACGTCACAACTATATTTATGGACTATACAAACAAGGCCAAGCTTAGAAAAAAGCCCACGAAGAAACCTATGCTGATATGAAGCCTCAAGTTATTTCCTATTATTATTTTTCTAGTCAATTTTAGATTTAATTATTTGTTTTCTACTTAGCTTAGAACTTTTAACTTAATTAGAATTAATTAGTTAAGAATTCTAAAGCTAGATAGATTCTATAAATTAGGTAAGTTTTAATCTTGTATCATTTTCTATAAAAGATTTCTAGACCAATACGGAACACACGTTACAACTATATTTATGGACTATACAAACAAGGCCAAGCTTAGAAAAAAGCCCACGAAGAAACCTATGCTGATATGAAGCCTCAAGTTGTTTCCTATTATTATTTTTCTAGTCAATTTTAGATTTAATTATTTGTTTTCTACTTAGCTTAGAACTTTTAACTTAATTAGAATTAATTAGTTAAGAATTCTAAAGCTAGATGGATTCTATAAATTAGGTAAGTTTTAATCTTGTATTATTTTCTATAAAAGATTTCAGGTCTAGAACTAATTTAAATAAAGATGTCAATTTATTTTGAAGAGATTGAGACTATTCAAACTTCTAGTAAAATATCAGAATTTTCTCTAAATTTTTCTACGGTTTAGGTCTATAACCTTAAGGTTTAAGAACCATAGCTTTTATCCACCCTATGTCAGGCCAATGATAGCCAAATGCTTTATATGTGAAGAACCAAGATACCATTCTAGTGATTGTAAGAGACAAAAATCAATCAATCTGATCGAAAGGTAGCATGAGCAAGAACACTCTGATGACAAAGGAGAGCTATGTAAACCCAATAGGGGTGAAAAAAGAAAATTTGTATACGTATGAAGATGATAATGATAAAAGACAGACCAATATAGTTAGAAAAATGTTGTTAACACCAAAAGTTGTTGAAAATTCATAACGAAACAAGTTCTTTCTTACTTGTTGCACCATAAATAAAAACATGATAATCAGATTTAATTATTAATAGTGGAAGCTGTGAAAATATTATTGGTAAAAATGCCACTGATAAATTGAAATCACCACTAAAACCTCATTTTACAACTTACAAGATTGGGTGTATTAAGTTAGTAAAAAAGATAAGGGTAAACCAATGTTATAGAATACCTTTTTTCATTGGAAAGTATAAGGATGAGATGTATTGTAATGTGGTAAATATTGGTGCATGTAGTTTGATTTTCGATAGGCTTTGGCAATAAGTTATGAATGCTAAACACCGGGGTAGATATAATTTGTACAAGATTAGAAAGAATTGTATGAATTATACTCGTGTCTTTGAAGTAATAATCCAAAAAAGCTTCTAAAGTAAAGGGGAAAGGTTTTCTTACAATAAACTTGAGATGCAAGTAAAGGTATGAGAGGCAAATTTATGCATTGGTTGGTTGTGAAGGCATTGGATGAACAAGTAAAAGTGAAAATGGTAGATATTCATGAAGCAATTAAGTCTTTACTTGTTGAGTGTGAGGAGATTCTATTTGATGAATTGTCAGATAGATTGTCACTAATGAAAAATATTTAGCATTAGATTGATTTAGTGCCAAGAGCTATCCTTCCAAATCTACCATATTATTGAATGAGTCCTAAAGAGGGTGAGATATTGAAGGAGAAGATAGAAAAGTTTTTGACAAATGAACAAATTCATGAGAGTCTAGTGTAGTTCTAGCAATATGAACTTCAAATAAGGATGGCAAGTGGCTGGTGTACATGTATGGACAATCGCACCATCAACAAAATAACTATGGGATACAAGTTTTCATTTTCTTGGTTAAATAACATGTTTGATCAGTTACATGGGACATCAATCTTTATGAAGATTGACTTGAGAATTGGTTATCAGATTTAGATTTGACAAGGTGAGGAGTAGAAAACAACTTTTAAGACAAAAAAGGGATTGTATGAGTGGCTGGTTAAGCCTTTTGCGCTGACTAACGAGTTGAGTACTTTCATGAGGGTGATGAATCAAGTTTTAAGTCCTTTTATAAATACATTTGTGGCTGTTTATTTGATGATATCCTGATTTATAATATATTGAGGTTGATCACATGGGGTACTTGAGAGAGGTGTTTTAGGTGTTGCTGAAAAATAAGTTGTATGTGAACATGAAAAAATATAGTTTTATGAATGATAAGCTACTGTTTTTAGGCTTTATTGTTAGTGCAGATGACATGCATGTCAATGAGGATAAAGTTCAGGCTATTAGAGATTGGTCAACTCTTAAAACAGTTAGTGAAAGACGTAGTTTCCATAGATTGGCTACTTTTTTATTAGAGATTCATATGAAATTTCAGCAATATTGTTGCACCCATTACAAAATGCATAAAGAAAAGGAAGTTTGATCAGGGAGAAGAGACAAAAAAAACTTTACTTTAATCAAAGAAAAATTAAACAATGCTCTGGCTTTGATACTTCCAAAATTTGACAAATTGTTTGAGGTAGAATGTGATACTTATAGTGTCGAGATTGGTGGAATTCTACCCCAAGAAAAGAGACTTGTTGTATTTTTTAGTGAGAAGGTGATAATGCTAAATTGAAGTAGTTCACATACGATAAAAAGTTTTATACTGTTTTTCAAACTCTTTATAAGTGTGAGTATTATTTAATTGGTAAAGAGTGTGTTATATTATGATCATGAGATAATGGAATTTTTACATAATCAAAGAAGAATTAGCAATAACATGCATGCTCTATGAGTCACTTAAATTCAGTTGTTCCCAATCAAAATTGTATATAAGACTAGGATTCAGAATAGAGTTGTTGATGATTTGAGTATAAGAGCAACCTTATTAATTATCTTATAGGGTGAGACTTTGACTACTTAAAAGAGTCGTATGAACATGATGAAGATTTCAGAGAGGTGTGGAAGAAGTGTCATGATTTTTTTGTTGATGATTTTCATATTCGTTATGGATTTCTTGTGAAGGAAAATCAACTTTATATTCCTCGGTTTTCATTACAATAAAAGGTTATTTTGGATTTGCATGAAGGAAGTTTGACTAGCCACTTAAGGCAATAAAAGACTATTGATGTTGTCATTAACAAGCATTTTTTGCCTCACTTAAAACAGGATATCAGTAAGTTTGTGCAAAAATGTTATATTTGTCAAATTGTCAAGGAGCAAGCACAAAATACAAGTATATAAATGCCTTTACCTATTTTTGAAAATATTTAGAAATACTTGCCTATAGACTTTGTACTTGGTATATTTGTTGTAGTTGACAGGTTTTTAAAGATAGTGCATTTTAATCCTTGCAAAAAGATGAATGATACATCTTCCGAGATGTAGTTTGTTTATATGGGGTGAAGCATATGATATGAAGCCTTGAGTTGTTGTTTTCCTGTTATTGTTTTTCTAGTTAATTTTGAATTTTAATTATTTATTTTTTATTTAGTTTAAAACTTTTAATTTAATTAGTATTTTATAAGTTAAGAATCCTATTATTAGATGGATTATGTTTTAATTAGAAATTCTTTTTTATAAAGAATTTTAGTTCTAGAACTAATATAAATAGAAATATCTAGTTTATTTTAAGGAGATTCGACTATTTATACTTTTAATAAAATTCCAGAATTTTCTTTAAATTTCTCTATAGTTTCATGCTTAAGAACTTATTTTTTATCCATGTTTATACACTGTGTCACCTCCACATTTCATCAATTAAAAAAACAAACACCACATAATGGGTAAATGATATTTCTTGTTAATTTTCTATAATAATTTTTTGTATTTTGAAAAAGTTGCATGATAATTTTTTTATTTCTTTTATATATATATAAAATATTATATAAATGAATAACTATATTGCTTATATTTAGAATCAAACTATAAAATTTGTAATAGAATAGATTATATTTTGTTAGATTGGAAATAGAAGTATTAGAAAGGCTATGAGAAAAACGATTTAATACCAACTAAATGATTGTGTTTTTTATATATATAAAAAAAAAAAACCCGTTGTGAATGAGAAAATAATAGTGAAAAAAGTGGACTCGTTTAAAAAAAATGCTAGACAGAGAGTTAAAATTTTGAAGTGAATTGAAGTTTTTCAATATTTTTGGTAGGGCCAAGTTAGTATAATTACTATAAATAAAATTCATTTATAACCAACTTTAGTATTTTATTTCTAATCACATGGTAAAGCATGGTTATATTCATGATCTTGACATTAGTGTCTTGATATATGTATTATATGTATATAAATTCTAGAATATCACAGGAAAAAAAAAAAAGGGAACCTTAGTTTATGAACTAAGTTGTCAAAATTGTTAGTGTAGAGACTGGTTTGTATTCCAGCATCAAACCCCTAGGCTGAAGTGAAATTATGAATGAAGACAAAATGCGCTAAGGACGAAAATAAGACAAAAATCCGACTGTTAAGATTCTTTGTGCTCGTCAGACTATGTTACTCTATGTGTGTCACTGTATCATGGACCAAAACTAAAATAGTCAAGGGAACAGATTCATGTTTTGTCTTTACTTTTCCTGTACATGAAAATCGGGGTCAAGAGAACGGTACAATGCTACGAGGGAAGCAGTATCCTACTTGAATAGATATCACAATATTCATCTATCCGTTACAGCTAACACATATAATGCTTCTGAAGCAGATAGATTGATGCAAACCATTACCAAAACATACCCATCTAATATATGCTTATGCAGAAGCAAATTAGTTTTAGAAAGACAAAATAAACTCACCATGGAGTTAGGAATCCAGAGTTCAAAGTTGATGTAACGCTTCGTTCCACAAGAACCTCACGTATCCGCGCAAAATGCTGTGCAGCAGATGAGCAGATTTCCAAGTATGCTGACCCTGATCTCGAACCACTATCACCATTTCCAAATAAAAGACTGCCACCATTTTGAACTCTTAAATTTTCAGTGTTCTTGGTATGGCCGATCATTCTTGAAATTCTCTTTCTTGGTCCAATTTCATTGCAGTTCACATTCTCCTTCCTTACACCAGCGTATACCACATCACATGGCTGGTCTGGAGATGGGGTCTCAGGCACAGTCATTTGGCTCTCTTTAAGAGCTTCTCTAGCTTCTGCAACTTTTCCTGGAGTAGTTTGCTGTACAATTTTTTCCGGAGGTATATTCTCCTGGTCTCTCGTAGTTTCATCACGTGATGGTGCCCCACAATCTGATAACTCAAGGTAAAATGGACCAGCAGAAACTTGATTGAACTTAAAACAAGATGTTGTACTCAAACCAAAGCCTCCTTGAAAGTCATTCTCATAACAGACCTGAGAATATGGGCTTGTAACTGAATCAAGGTGATGCCGAACTAATTGCTTGCACTGTTTGGCAAGATCCTTTATGAACCTACTATACGCATGCCTTAATGCAGCATGAAAACCAACATACCCGTCCATATTTCCATTTTTCTTATCATCTGCACAATTGAAGTAATAATATTTTGCATATCAATTTCAAGAATTAAGCTTTTGAAAACTAAAAAACGAAATTGCAAATTACACGTTGTGCTCAGATTCCAGGCAAAAAATGAGTTTCCAGCCCGCCCCCGCCCCCATCTTCAACAAATAAGTTGATGGTGCTGTTATTTTCTCAGGATTTGAATGCTACATGAGAAGAGAACAACCACTGAAAGGTTTGGTGCAGGATGTCATGCATTATGAAGTATTGAAGTTCTAAAAATCTACACCCCAAGCACAAGATGTATGAACTTTAAGGGTAAAAGAAAGGCTCCTGACTACAATGACTTAATATGAAAGAAGCCGTGGATTCTATTTTTTGTTATTTACTATTAGAATCCAGTAAATCCATATGCCCCTTTTATATCAAGAAGAACCTCAATTCATCCCCTAAACTATTCTGAAAATGGAGAAAATACGGACCAAAAGTTATACTAGACTTAAAAAGCTTCTTACATTCTGAGTCGCGGATGTGATTTCTTTCTAAAGCAAGGTCAAAGAGATTCCCAAGAACAAAGGCAAGCCTATCACAGGCTGTGTCAAGTAGAGGAGCAAGCCAAGACCGGGAAGCAGCGCGAGCGATCTCAGCAGCAGCTTCTGTCACACCTCTACCCCCGCCACGACCAGCATGGGCGAGTAATATATTTGCCACCTGTTTCAAGAAGGCTAAATAATTTAGCATTCACTGTTCGCTATTTCAAATGTTCTAAACCTTTGTTTCTCTTAAAAAATTAATACCTTCTCCCTAGATACTGGAGGACATTCAATGGAATATGCAGCACACCGGAACTCATGCATTACTCTTTCAAAAGCAGCTCCTCCATACAGTCTAAGAGTAGCATTGGGAGGTTTTATATCTACAGTAACACCTGGCCAAATCCCAATACCACTCTCTGCCTGCTCCTCTACTGTTGTTTTCCCCCACTGCTCGGGGGCAGGATCGGCTGCTCCATCAATCAAAGCTCCCTTCACCAATACCAATAGCCAGAGAAACTTTATAACTTAATCACTGTGAAAGCTGCATGATCTCTCGCTCAATGATAAGTAAAAACTCAAAAACTATATGCTATCTTCCAGTAGAGGGATTGTTTATTGCTATGCTAGACATAATTCTTAGTTAAAGAACACAGGGGAGACAAACGATATCTGTCTGTAAGTGATCAGGTACAATTTTAAAATCCAGAAATAAATCTTGAATATCGATCAACATGAAGCACATTTGCAATTACCAAACACATTATGCAAGAACACATTATCTACCCTAAACAAGAAATTCAAGGAATATTGGATGGTCCAAAAGAATGAGCAAAATGATCACTTACCACATGATTGCTAATAGAAGCTGCATGCAACATTGCAGATCTCCGCAGATGAGCAACATCAGAAGTAGCCAATATTTTCGAGTCCATTCTATCCAGCTCAGCATTAACTTCACAACAGCGTTGCTCAAGGAGAGCTAGGGTTGCTGGAGCAGCTTCTTTGTATCTCTTTTGAAGTTCAGACTCCAAATAGTCCCTCAGACTGCTGAAACCAATATAAGGCCGAAACTTCTCTTCATCAAATCCTCCATTGACCCCATCACGTAAATGATGTAGAATTTCTGAATCCACTTGAGATATTTGCCTGCGGAACTCATCATTTGTTATGGTGTTTTTATCCTTTGGCAGAGCCACAAAGAAAGGGCGAGTGTTCTCCCCTAGGTATCCACTTGCACTTAGATAACGATCCACTTCCCAACGGTCACCAAACTCCTGCATTGATAGAAAGTGCCGTGAATAAGAATCAGGCACAACAAGTTCAGAGTAAAAGTCGAGTTACTGAAACATTTTTGCACAGCAGGAAACAAGGCTTCTCTCTTGCTATTTTCTCAACAACAGAATGATCCTCATCTTCAGTCACACAGTTAAAAGCAGAGATCATCACCTAATGCATCTCTAATACATGTTTTTTGCCATTCCATTAACTACTTGTATTATAAAAATAACTGGATACGATGTCAACAGAATAATATGGGGTTTTGTGATTCATATTCCACTCTGTATAGTACGTGTATTGATTTCTCTCATTTACCATCACCCTTTAACCTCATCAATTCTTTTCCACAAACAAATTAATCATACCTTGAGCCTATTGTCAAATTTTGAAACAACGATTACTGTCCTTCTGAAGTTTGGATCAATGTCCTTAATTGCATCCAACCATAATGATGAACACCATTCCACACTACTCTGTTGAAGGAACAAAAGAATACGATGGGGAGGACTGGCCAATGACTTCACCATTGAAAGAATTTCATCAGGCGTGTTCTCTGGTTCTCCCTTCCTTGCCTGAAATAAAAATTTCACACCAATAAGAAACAATTACATAACCAAAAACTCGTGAACTTTCAATTCACCTTGAAGCTAAACAACCAACCTTAAGGACAAAGCCAGGGGTATCAATGATGGTGAGATTAGGACAATGTGCATATTCAGCTCTCATCACAATTGGCTTAGAAGAAACTGCAGTTTTAGTCCTTTTCAAAAGCACCTCTGTACGGGATTTTATAATGTCCGCGATTGTGGTTGAAGACACAACAGAGCTTCCATATTCCTCAGAATCCTCTTCCTGATTTCAATGGATAAGTTTCAGTATCTTCAAACACGACAATAATGCATTAGCATTTCAAAAATTTATCAAAATAAGGTAAAGTAACTTCTACTGAACAAAATGTGGCTAATGCATAAATGTTTGATTACATAAACTGAAGACCTTACCCTGTTAAATCCAATAATAACCACAGAATTCCAATTTCAACTGGCGTTTTTTTCTTTATTCTTAATTGAATTCATATGAACAATTTTCATCACATTGTCACTAACCAATTTGCCATTTCTCTATCCCATTCCATGTTTTTCAGCAACAAATAAAAATAATTCAAAATCCCAAGTGCGGACACCCAACAATACTCTAATTTCCAAAATAAAATAACAAAAACCCTAAATTCAAAAAAGATATTGAAAGCCCTTATTCACTCAAAATAGCATTCAATACATAGTATATAATTCACATGAGAAAAATTAAATAAAAAAATTACCCACATAAGAAATAATAATAATAAAAAGCCTTCGAGACCAGAAAAAATGGAACCCACGTAAGAAGTAAGAAAGGCAATAGAAACCCAGTTTGAATAAAAGATACCTGAAATCGACAACGGGGTTCAAGAGCGGAAGGGTCATGAACCATCTGAAGAATGAGGGGTCTACGAGTACCCATTTCGACTTCACGGATATTGAATCTGAATCCAAGAAGTGCTTCAAGAAGCGAGCTTTTGCCATCAGATTGACCACCGAGTGCTACAATTTCAGGGATAGGTAGTTTCTCGCCGAAAGCAACTGCTGCTGCTTGCAAACGATTATACGCTTCGAATCGAGAGTTAGAGGGGTTATTTTGGTGTTTTCTTGAAAGGGAAGACGAATTCGTTGATGGAGTTTTTGTAGGTGTGGTTAAGTGCGCGTTTGTTGTTGCCATTGTTGTGTGTGTCTCTCTCTGTGTGTGTCTGTGTGTCTGAGAGAGAGCGAGAGAGAGAGAGGTCTTTTGAATTTGAAATATTTGGGTGGAGCGCAGAGAGATACGTTGAGAGGGGGGTATATAATTTGAGGTTTTCGTGGGCTTCCTTCCTAACGAACAAATGAGGTAATAGGCCTACTATTATTCTATTAATCCTATTTGATGGGTAGTTTTATACATATTTATCAAACCCGATCCGGATATTGACCCAGTTAAGAAGTTGGGTCCCGAATTTTATAGATCAACCCGAGTCAACTCGAGTCAACCCAGAAAATTTTTAAAAAATAAATTTTAAATTTTAATATTTCATAAAAAAAATTCATATATGAATATAGGGCCATATATATTGTACATAAAATATTTTTCTAATATTTATATAATAAACTTAAAAAATATTTAATCAACTAAAAAATATATATAAAAAAATATAAAATAATACCCACATTTAAAAAATAAAGAAAAAGGCAGCCCTTGAATCCGCTCCCGTTTCATTAAAAAGAGTCAAAAGACCATTATTCTCAACCCCAATCCCACCAACAGCACCACCTCCACCCACCTCCACCCCCTCCACCACTATTGCTTTTCTCGGATGTTTGTGCTATTGTCCTTCATGTTTATTTCTGCTCCTATTATTCTTGATTCATTTTTCATCTTTATCCTCCATACTTCATTATTTGCAACCGCTGCTTCTTTTTCTTGCCAACGCGTAATCCATTTTTTGTAGTTGGATTTGCTGTTCCAGGTTGGCCATGATATTGCTTGCCTTTTCTTTCTTCAATCACTTTCTTACTCAGTTTTGGGCTTGGGTGCAGGAACAGTAAGCTTCAAGTCATGTCTCTGTTGTCTCATATACATGCCTTCACAAAGGGTTATGAGTGCTTTTGTGGTCCTTTGAGAAGCCTTTCTGAAGTCTTTTGAAGTTAGATCTCAAATCGCCTGACCTTGTCCCCCCAGTAAGGAAGATTGTGAGGCTCGTCGTGCTTGGAGGGGCTAAAGGCGGCGAGAAAGATCCAGACAGAGATAAGATCTCAAATCTACCATGGAGAGTCACCCGGGTTTGCCTGGGTCGCCCGGGTCATAGGTCAACCCGCCGGGTCGACCGAGTCGTTGCATAGGCCAGTCTTTTGACAAACCCAAACCGGTCCAGCCACCGGGTCGACCCGCGGGGCTGGTCCGGATTTAATAACTATGGTTATATATATATATCACGTTTAGTTCTCTTATTAGTAATGAAAATTTATTTTCAATCTTCATTTTCAATGAAAATTTTAAAAAGTGTGTTCGTTTTTTTAAAAAATAGAGAATATTATTTTATTGAAAAATAGAAAATATATGAAGATCATCAGTATTTAAAAAAAAAAACAAACTATATTTTATATCTATAATAATCATCTTATTTCTTTGTACTTGTCATAATATAAATATAAAGTATTAGTTTTAATGTATTTATATTTAATTATCATGAAAATAAACCATGCTTACTAACTCTAAAAAAATAAATATTTTATTTTATTAGTAATGAAAAATATTTATGGAATTAATCAAATATGAAAATGCATATAAAACAAGATGATTTTAATTTTTTATATTGATAAAGTGATTTTATATAAAATAAATATATTTTATTATTCTTATTTAAGTTTACTTGAATAACATTGGAAAACTTGTGAAGAAAAACTATGACAAATATTAAAAACATATATATATATATATACAATTTAAATTATAAAAAAAAATAGTTTTTCAATTCTTTAGATAGATAAACATTATATTTGAATAATAACTTCTAATTTTACTTTTTTAAAATTGAAATATTACTTTGTTTTGTTTTTTTAATGGTTACTTTCTCTTCCAGCCTCACGTTCTCAAAAAGTTGATTCTAAAATAAGAGATTTCCAAGGATTAAAACTAATTATATTAACATAAAATACATGAAACCTAGAAAATTATCATTCTTTTTTTTTTCACTTAAAATTTCTGAAGATATTTAAAGTAAACTAGTTCCTTATCTTTTATTATCATCATAGAATAAAATATATTAATTTATTATTAAGTATATTAATACATAATACATAACTTTTTATTGCGTAGGTGACAAAGTTAAGGGAGTTTGTTTACTTCCTTAGTTCTAATTTTAGGAAAGCATCCATTTAAATTTATTTTTAAATACACAATATCGATGTAAAATCATGTTTTTAAAAGCTCGTATAATATTGTGGTAATAATTATTTTTTAAAATATTTTTTATTATCTGACTTGTCTGTGACACTAGGTAACCCTGTTTAAAACAAATTAAATAAAATTATGAAACTTAATTATCAAACAACTCAATTTTATAGGGCAAAACTGAAAAAAATTCTTGTGTAAAAAAAGCAATGAAAAAAAAAAGACAAGAAGACCAATTCTTAATTAATCAAATGCTAAATGATGAAATTAAATTAAAAATTTTATTTTTTTAAATCAAATGTTGAAGGATCGTATCTAATAACGAAGAAAAAAGTAAGTGAGAATGCAATAAACCCGTAAAGATAAAAATAAAGAAAAACTTGAAGCTTAATTTCTAGAAAATAGATTATTGAATGATAAAATTAAAAAAAATATATAATCAAAAAAGAAACAAAAAAACCATCCCAAGCCCACCCATGTGAGCATGCAAAATATGTGACTTGGTTGTATATGGAGGTAACCCTGTCGAAAATAAATTGAATAAAATTATGAAACTCAATTATCAAACAATTCAATGTTAAATGGAGAAATAACCCAAATTATTTTAAAAATAAATGAAAAATCCTATAAAAAGCACATAAAAAATAACAGAGCCTAATATCCAATTAAATAAATACTGAATGATTAAACTAAAAAAATATGAGCTTAAAAAAAAAAACAAACTTGGATAAATCTCCTAAAACTATGTTAATCTCTCAAACCTATAACCCATTGAAATCTTAGACTAGAGTTCAATCAAGAAGCTCAATTCAATTTAATTTTGGAGGATGAAATTGAAAAAAGTCAATTTGAAAAATTTGTCGAAGTAAAAAAATAGCAATCAAAAGAATAAGGATCAAATTTGATAGGATATAAAACTAAAGGAGGATGGAATTGTAAAAAAAAAATAATTTTAAAAATCATCTAAAATAAAAGAAATAGCAATCGAAAGAATGAGAACCAATTTGACAAATGAAAAAAATTGAAAGATGATGAAAGTAAAAATAAATTTTAATTTTATAAATTATTTCAAATAAAATAATAATAATAATAATAATAATAATAATAATAAAAGAATAGGGATCATATCTAAAGAAAAAAACAACTAAAGGGTTGCATTGAAAATTTGAAGGGCCAAACGTGAAAATCGAGTGAGAAAAAAAGAGAAAAAGAAAAGGTCGTCAATGAAAAAATAGAGATTCGTTAACCATACACACCACTTAGGGATGAAAAGACCGCCAAGACAATTCAAACACTACCCTAAAAGCCCCAATATGCCCCTCAATATGTGTTGCTCAAATGGCACAGCAACTATACACATGTCAACTACTTTTTTTAATAATATTTATATTTATTCAATTATTAAATTGCTCTTCAATCAAATTGATTATTATAAAAAAAAAATGATGAAAATACCAAGAACCCCTAGACGCTAGTAGAAGGATATTTACTTGTATTGGTAATTTAGTCATTTTACTGTGCTTGAAAAAATGAGATGCTAAAAAAGCCCTTGAAAGACAATTTTTTTTAATCTTGCTTTTAAGGGTAATTTATGTCAAAGAATCGATTCAACCTAAAAGCTTAAGCTGTTAGGTTAGGTTTCAAAATATGATTTATATTATTCTCTAACATATCTCCCCAAGTGAAAGCCTTTTGGGTTTGAAATTTGTACATGCTCACACTATCTTGTCCTTAATTTTTATCAAATAAATAAGAATGATGAGATTCGAACTCGTGACTACTCAGTCATCAATGTTGTGAAATCATATTAAAGAATCAATTCAATTTAAAACTTTAAGTTGTTAGGTGAAATTTCAAGATATAATTTATATTATTATCTGACAATCTAGTCATTTTATTATGCTCTAAAAATAATAAGGGATTGATCCATTCTTAAACAAGAAACAATAGCTAATGGATTATTTATAAATATATTTTTTTTTATGTCTAATAAAATATTTATTAGTTCATTTTAAAACTTCAAGGGCTTGAAACTTAAGAAAGTACTAAAGTTTGATAATTGGACTATACTTTCTTAACTCAAAACCATATGATCATATCAATTCGCAAATTATTAATTCAATCTAGAGCGATTAATAAGCTATTGTACGTACGTAGCAATAATTAAAATAACAAGTAACAAATACAATTAAGACTGCAAATATATCTTAGTTCATTGATATTTACGAAGCAATGTGGGAATTAAAGTTTGAAGCTTACATTCATGGCATGGCATTAGGGTTATGTATTCCATAAATAGCTAATTGGGTACGTAGACAAACATATTTGGATTGGGCAGTTGAGATACTCCATGAGAAAATAATTGATATTCCAAGTGGATTTTTGAACAAGTATGAAAATTAATTCTTAAAATTGACAAATTTTGATAGGAAAATATATAGGTATAATATTAAAGAATTATCTGGTTTAAAAATTTAATTAAACTGTTGGATGAATAATTTTATATTATTCTCTAACAAATAAATAAATGATATCAAACTTAATTATTCTTTCTTTAATTTTAAAGTTGGGGTTTTACTTTCAAATGAAAGTATTGTATTGGATGAGAAAATAAAAAAACTCAAATGGTTTTGAAAAACCAAACCAGAGGAAAGAAAAAGGATTCAGAACTATTAATTTTTCGTTCAAACCAAAGCCAAATTGAGAAGATCAATGGTGAATGGAGAAGTAGAATTAAGAAGATTGTGGTTTAGCTAGCCACTAAATTAAACACGCATGATCCATTTTAATTTCGATTTTTTCAAAAGATTTGTTATCCATCATTTACTTATTTCCAAAAGATTTTCACACGGATCGATCCAAGGACACATGATGGCTTAGAGTCTTGTTTCGTCCTCGAAGCTGTCCTAGTTGTTTGATAA
>Ga0325410_1003554_pt1 | contig 17626 bp, 7 predicted proteins | sample PopdelMetagenome_16_FD_206182 | JGI IMG/M metagenome (GOLD analysis project Ga0325410, IMG submission 206182) | Populus deltoides microbial communities from Bellville, Georgia, United States - Xylem-PdIQD-R3 | ecosystem: Host-associated > Plants > Phyllosphere > Stem > Wood/Secondary xylem...
ACTCCAACCATGCAGCAGTTAGCATGTTCCTCAAATGATTTTAAAACCTTCCAAGCTCAGCCCATCTTCTATTACTTTGATTGATTGACTGCTAACTCGTATTTTGAATTGATAATATTAAAAAAAAATAAAAATAAAAAATATATTTAAATTTATTTTTAAATAATAAATATTTTAAAAAATAATTTTTATTAGACTCCTATACACCCTTTTGGAGATTCTTGCTATTGCAAATCCATCACTAATTTGAGTCTTGCATGAAGTTTAGGTGGTAGCTTTTACTTTTAAAGCAAACCGTGTAAATAAAGTGTTTGGTAATATGTAAACAGCAGTTCATTGTTTGGTGGGTCCCATAATTTTTGGCATCAAACCGGCATTTTGCACAAGTAACTGGGAGCTGCTTCTCTTGTAATTCACATGGGTACTGTTCATAACAGTGTCCATGCCATGTGATGCTAGATGAATTATAATTCACTCGGATACTGTTCACGTGAACAGTGCCAGGTGAATTTTTTTATACTATTCATGTGAGTAAAATTTATTGGACAGCGTCCGACCTGCTAAAAAAAATTTAATTTTTTTAAAATTGTGTTTTACTCAAAAAAATAATGTTTAATATTATTTAATAATACTACATAAATTAGAAGAACATCGCATGATGACGTAACATTTATGGAATTTGATGCCAATTCCAATTCTATTTCTGATGATATTTTACCTGATTTTGTTACACACTCAAAAAACCATAGAAACTATAGTCTTTATTAGATGAATTTCATATGTGATGAAATTATAAATAATTTAATGGAATAATAAAAAGTATTTGATATAAAATATTATTTATTTAATAACGTATTAATGGTAGTTAAATCTACAATATTTAAATTAAAAATCATCAAATATATATATATATATATATAACCTCAATTTGAAAAGTATTTTTTTTAACCAAACACATTAAACTACTTGTTACTCAACTTTAGTTTCAACCACAGTTTCAACCAAACATATATTTTTCCAAATCAACCTCAACACCCTTTTGAGATTCTTGTTATTGCAAATCCATCACTAATTTGAGTCTTGTATGAACTACATTAATCCCAAGTTAGCCGTTATAAGAGGGTGTTTGTTTATGCGGTAGCTTTTACTTTTAAAGCAAACCGCATAAACCAGGCGTTTGGTAACATGTAAACAACAGTTTATTGTATGGTGAGTCCCATAATTTTTGGCATCAAACCAGTGTTTTGCACAAGCAGCTGGGAGCTGCTTCTCTTGTAATTCACATGGCACTGTTCATAATAGTGCCCATGCCAGATGAATTATAATTCACCTGGGTACTGTTCACTTCTTTGTTCACTCAAGAAGTGAACAGTGCCAAGGTGAATTATAATTCACCTGCAAGAAGCATTCACCTGGCACTGTTCACGTGAATAGTGCCAGGTGAATATTTTTGCACTATTAATGCGAGTAAAATTTATTGAACCGCGTCCGACCTAGTAAAAAAAATTTAATTTTTTTAAAATTGTGTTTTACTCACAAAAATAATGTTTAATATTATTTAATAACACTATATAAATTAGAAGAACATCACATGATGACGTAACATTTGTGGAATTTGATTGCAATTAAAATTCAGTTTCTGATGATATATTTACCTGATTTTATTGCACGCTCAAAAAACATGAAAACTATAGTCATTATCAGATGAATTTCATACGTGATGAAATTATAGATAATTTAATAGAATAATAAAAAGTATTTGATATAAAATATTATTTATTTAATGACATAATAATGGTAGTTAAATCTACAATATTTAAATTAAAAATTATCAATATACATATATAACCTCAATTTAAAAAGTATTTTTTTAACCAAACACATTAAACTACTTATTACTCAACTTTAATTAAACTACTTGTTACTCAACTTCAGTTTGAACCACAATTTCAACCAAACATATATCTTTCTAAATTAACCTCAACTAAAAATATTTTTTATAAATTAATTTTTTTTCAAACCAAACCATAAGAGTAACCGCGGTACCAAACACACATACCCTGCCTAATTAAAAGTCATCTCCCTGCGAGTGAGGACACAAGTCCCAATTTGACCATTTTAGCATCCTAGCTAGCTAGCATGGATTAGATATTTAAGGCCATTTTTATTATTCTACGTCAAATCTACTATTGAGCTGGTGGTTAGGGTGGGAAAGATTGTAAGGCCACCAGCACCAACATTATACAGTCAACAATCAGCTCACCTGAAATACTTCACCACCATCCCTTCCTTTCTTTCTTCGTGTTTTCTTGCAACTCTCCAAACCCCTACCAGATCCTCGCTTCCCCGAACCAATATTGAAAGCACCACCAAGTCAAGCCCAACTCGTAAACTGCCTAAGCCAATGCATGCCATTTTTACTCTTGTTTTTGCAAGCTCAACTTGGTGTCTAGCACCCAGTTTGGTGTGTTAGCTCATCTCCTTCTCCTGTATTTACTCCTCACATCTTGCATTTCTTATTTTGATCTTCTTCCGCTTCAACTCTCCTTAGACCTCCATCCTCTCAATGGAATTGCCAGTGAAGGCACCGGTTTCTGGTGGCCAGAAAACCTCATACAGACTAGAAACCAAAAATCTGTCCTACAAGTTATGCAGCAAACTTGACGAGCTCGATTTTATTTACTGTGGAGGGACCCCAAGAAGAGCTCCTAAATTCATTCTGAGGGATGTAAACTGTGCGGCTAGTCCTGGCGAGATTACTGCGATTGCTGGTCCTAGTGGAGCAGGGAAGACCACGTTACTAGAGATCCTTGCTGGAAAGATACCTTCATGTAAAGTGTCTGGTCAAGTGCTGGTAAATAGCCAGCCAATGAATGCCAAACATTTCCGGAGACTATCCGGGTTTGTCACTCAAGATGATTCTCTATTTCCATTGCTTACAGTTAAAGAAACACTATTGTACAGTGCACTTTTAAGGCTACCAGGAGGGCGAAAAGAGGCCGCTAGTAGGGTGAGAAGGCTACTGAAGGAGCTCGGACTCGAACATGTTTCGGATTCAAGGATAGGTGAGGGATCAGACTGGGGCATTTCTGGTGGTGAAAGGCGTAGAGTTTCGATTGGAGTTGATTTAGTCCACGACCCTGCTGTTGTTTTCATTGATGAACCAACTTCAGGTCTGGATTCAGCATCAGCTCTTCATGTAGCGACTCTGCTCAAGTCTATGGTGTTGAATCAGGGTAAGACCATTGTTTTAACTATCCACCAACCCAGTTTTCGAATACTTGAGCTCTTTGATCGGCTTGTTTTGCTTTCCAACGGATATGCTGTCCATGATGGCTCACTGCATTTCCTTGAAGAGAGACTAAGGTTTTCTGGTCATCAAATTCCTCTCCATGTCAATGTGCTTGAGTTTTCTATTGATGTTATAGAAAGCCTGTCTAAGCAAAATTCAGTGTCTCTCAACAATCAATGCCCTCATGAGATCAGACATAATGAAGGCCACATCGCGAGGACTCTATACTTCAACAATCATCAAGAAAAACCTCTCTGCTATCCCAATTCTATATTGGAGGAGGTTTCGATACTAGGACAAAGATTTTGCAGCAACATTTTCAGAACCAAGCAACTATTTGCCGCAAGAGTAATACAAGCACTGGTGGCAGGACTAATACTTGGAACCATATTCTTGAATGTTGGAAAGAAAACAGGACAGGTCGCTTTGCAGACTCGAATCGGATTCTTTGCCTTCAGCCTCACCTTCTTGCTATCTTCCTCAACTGAAGGGTTGCCTATTTTCTTGCAAGAAAGAAGAATACTAATGAGAGAGACTTCAAGAGGAGCCTACAGGGTTTCTTCTTATGTCCTATCTAACACCCTCATCTTTCTTCCTTTCCTTTTAATGGTTGCTCTTCTCTACTCCACCCCAGTTTATTGGCTAGTTGGTTTGAGGATGTCAATCTACGGATTTCTTTACTTCTCTCTAGTGGTGTGGATGGTGATTTTGATGTCAAATTCTTTCGTTGCTTGTTTCAGTGCTCTAGTGCCTAACTTCATAATGGGGACATCAGTTATTTCAGGATTAATGGGATCTTTCTTCCTATTTTCTGGGTACTTCATAACAAAGAGTAAGATTCCTAGTTACTGGGTTTTCATGCACTATTTGAGTTTGTTCAAGTACCCATTTGAATGTTTCTTAATAAATGAATATGGAGGAGAGCAAGGCAACGAGAGGTGCTTAGTGTATGATAAAGGGAGATGCAATCTTTATGGAAGCGGGTTCCTTAGACAGCAAGGTCTAAAAGATTCACAAAAATGGAGCAATTTAGCTGTGATGCTTGGTTTTATCATTGGGTACAGAGTGCTATGCTTTGTGATTTTGTGGTTTAGATGTTACAGAAGAAGATGAACTTAAAGATCGAACATTTGTTATTGCTTTTCTTACTCATTGTTCTTGGATAGATCAAGCCAGTGTACACAATTTATATACTTCTCTATTTACCTGTAATAAAAATAATTATAGTAAGAAAATCTTTTCATGTTTATGCTTTGATTGAAAGAAGCTTGCCTAGTTTTTGGTTACCGAGTAAGAATTTTAACTTGATCGACTTGTCTCCATGGATTTTGCTTACAGGGGACAAAAGGGAACACAAGCAAGCTGAAAGAATGCTCTAATGGCAGGATCAATTCAATAATATCTTAACCAATTATCTGCATAGCTTGTTTATTTTAAACCAAAAGGGGTTCGAACCCAATGTCTCATGCCCAACTTTTTCTGTGACAAAGAAGCTAAATTTTCCTAGTGTCCCCTTTATATGAGGGAGGGTGTGTTGCACATTTTGAGATAGCAACAACCAATGTTACTTTTAAAGCTATTATATATTTAATTCGACAAAATTATCTTTAAAATTTAATAATCATCATATATATTAAAAGAATTTTAATAATAAATACTAAACATTTTATTATACCTTAAAAAAATTGTAAATGTAAATTTAAAAGACTTTACACTATATAAGGAATTTTATTTTATTTTTTTGTATATAGTAGTTTCATCGATGAATATTAAATTTAAAAACTTAAAATTTGAAAAGCAAAATATGTTTTAAAACAAAAGAGAGCAATGTATTATATTAAAATAGAATTATCACCTAATATTATGATTATTAGAAAATCCTAACTAATCTTTAGAGTTCTAAAATAAATGATTGGTTATGTTAAAGAAAAGATATTATCATCTTAAAACATTCCACCTACGACAAACTGCATTGCTATTTATCTTTTAATCCTAATGATTTGTTGTGCCTAATCTACTACTATCTATCTAGATGGGTGAGACTGGATCAACTACAATGAGTTAAATCCTAGGAGGACGAGTTGATTCAAGCCTATCCATTTTAAAATCTAAGTCATTTTTATCACTCTTAATTATTTGGTGAATTGATATAAATACAATCATTTACTCTTGATCATAACATGTGACTTAGGCATGCTAATGAATAATTAGGTGGGCCTTTATTGGGCTCATTGAACCCAGCCCAAAAAATATAATGAGTTGTCATTAAATATTTTATTTATACAACATCGGCTTATGGATAATGACTTGTTTAGATTCATTTATCCTATAAAATCGAGGTTCACTCGCAATTTTCGCTAAATGAGATTTTTTTTTTTACATTGATCCTAAATATCCAAGTAGTATTGTGATTTAATTTACTTTGAGATAAGATCTAGTGACACGAACACTTTGGACTTTCTAAGAAAAATTAATACCCATGATTGACACTTAAATGTCATCAATCAATATTAGATTTTAAAAGCTTAAAATTTAAAAAGCAAGGTATGTTTTAAAACAAGAGAGACCGAGGTGTTACTCTTTATTAATATTTAAGATAATAACTTGTTATGAGTCTATTTATCTCAAATATTATGAGTGAATGACAAAATATTAACTTTTTGATGTGGTTTTTTAAAAGAAAAAGTTTTTTAAATGGGTTTTGGAATGTTGACTCACAAGGCTTTTTAATGGATCGAACCCTTAGTAAGTTTTATAAATATATTCTAAAAACCCAACACAAATTCATGTATGAGTGTGAATAATATATTTATATGTAAAAAACAATTGTGCATAAATAACACAAAGGAATGACCAAGAACATCAAACATGAGTAAAATGCAAATTTTAAAAGATTTGGCCTAGATGCATAAAAACCAAAAAGACTTGAAAACACTTTGAAATACATTCTAAAAAATTCAAATGTCCGCACATAAGCAATCCATCTCAAAGTTTGATCAATCTCAAAAATTTCATCACAATACACATCCAAATAAACAATAAATCAAATAATTAATAATAAAATATTTAAAGTTAAAAATAGAACTTTTGGAGTGTATAAGGGGATCAAAAGAGGTTGAAACAATATGTGAAAGTGACAAAACAATGTTAAAAAATTGACAGCGCGACTCATATTGTGTCTGGTCGTTCATTTAAATCTTAAAGAGAGGAGTGCAGCCTAGTCCATGGGATATCCCCCCCCCCTTTTTTTTTCTAATGGCAGTGGCGGTGTAAGTCATCGCCGGTGGTGGAAGGAGATCTAGTTGTTCAAAGTTTGCCTTTTTTTTGTCCTTGATGTTGTCTATTATGGACAACCTTGCTTCCAATGCTCAATCTAACTTTATAGTGGAGATGGGAGGGGCGTGGCCTACCTGGTAGGTTGCGCCACTCCCTGACCTTCCTCTTGGTGGTAGTGATGTAAGCCATCACCATCAATGGGAGGAGATTTAACAGTTTAAAAGTCTGGTTGTACGCTTTCTTTCTTTTCTTTATTGTTGTTTCATTTTTTTTTCTCTTCTAGTTTCTTTTTTATTTATAGCCATCACATGTTGTGCTGCTAGGGATGTCATAGAGGAGCTTATAATGGTAGGTGAGAGGTGTAGGTGGCTAAAGTTGGTAGACAAGAGAGATGAAAAGGATAATTTCTCTTTTCCTTTTGTTCTATGCTTTCTTTATGTTTTTTTTCCTCTAAATTTTCAACACACTCTCTCTATCTATCTATCTTGCTGCATCTCTATTTTTATTTTTTATTTTTCTCTTCAATGGTAGCTAAGGTTTTGTGATTAAAGGGGAAGAGGAAGATATGAAGCTAGGTTTTTTTTATAGTTTGGCTTTTGGTGTGAGAGACTAGGTTCTCTCCTTTCTTTTCTTTCTTATTCTCTTTTTCTCCTTTTCTCTTGGTGGCTAAGGTTTTTGGTGAAAGAAATGAGGTTAAGGATTTTTTTTTTTTGAAGAAATAAGGTTCTTTTGTGTGGTGGCTCTCTTTTTTCTCTACAATTCACTCATCTATTTATAATCCACAAATTTTATCATCTTTTTTTTTTTTTAGTTACTTGGTCCCTAACTAACTCAATTTATTTCGGTCCCTCATTTTTCTTGTTTTTTCACTTTAGCACTTTGTCCATTTTACCCTCTATTTTGACTTTTATTTTATTTTTTCATTTTGTTTGTTTATTTTTTTCTAATAAAACAACATCAATGTTAGTTTAATAAAAAAAATAATCAAGAGTTACAAAACAGACACGTTAATGGCCAAAATACATTGAAAGCATACTTTTGAATTTTGATTTTTTAAAAAGGCTTTGAAAATTTTGAAATGAGTGCAACTGCGTCAAAAATATTTTTTTATTTTCTCGAGAAGATATCAACAAGAAAAAATAGTTAAAATTTTCAAAATGGACATGTGAATGGTTGAAATGCATCAAAAACATATTTATTTTTTATTTTTTTGCTTTTTTATTTTTGAAAAATATTAAAGGTAAAAAAATAGGTTAGGACACATATTATCATATTTTATTTTTATAATCGTTCCTAATTTTAAAAAGAATCCTTTACATAAAATATTTCATCACTTTTCTATTCATGCCTCTATTCTTAATTTCTATTCACATATGTATAATTAAAAAATAGTAAAATTATATAAGATTTTAGTAAATCAAAAAATAATAAAATTATGTAAAAATTCATTAATTTATTAAATTATACCTTAGCTATTTTATTATAAGGGACCATTGGTTATTGTCTTATACTATCTTTGGATTCTTTAGATTTTATGTTTTTTTACAAGCTCTACTAGTATTGAAAAAGGACTCAAATAATAAAAAGTTAATAAAAGATTTTTATCCATGCCTATATTTCTAATATTTTCCTCACATAAAATAAAAATTAAATTCATTAAAATAAAATAATTCAAAAAAATTGAATGTGAATATTCTAGTTAAAAGTTAATGAAGCCTTATATAAAAATTTTAATCAAATCATAAACCTTATGCATTTGTATTAAATGTGAATTTTATTTGAAAAAATGACTCTTTGAATAAAGGGAATTAATAAATGTTGTAATTTTAATATAAAATTTGGTAGAAGAAGATATTTTAATTATATATATATATATAATATTAAAATACAAGGCCTAGTGTTTTATCAAGTTTTATTTTCTTTGAAGTTTTTTAATAGTTTTCAATTATAAGTAATTAAAATAAAAAAATAAAAAAAATTCATATCATATTTATCATATTATTATGTTTATATTTAATTATTTTTATTTATATCATATAATCAAACTAACTTTACTTTTAAATAAAAATGATAAGATATTTTTTTTTTTATTGAAATGACTATTTATGTGTGTTGTAAAAAATAATGATACTTTCTTTCTATATGTATGTGTTTTTTAGATGTACAACATTCTTAAAATTGTATGATATTAAAAATGTTGTTTTAACTTTTACCTATATTTATAAGAAATTATATGGAATTTTTAAATGTTATATATTAAAGGTTCTTATAATTTTTATATATATATATATATATATATATATATGGACTTTTTATTTTTAATTATTAACTATTAAACCAATTTTTTTAAAAATATTTAAAAAATAGTTTAATTATTTAAAAATGTATTTTCACTATAGAGTGACTACGATAAAGATCCAAGAAAGATCTTTTAAAGATGAAAATGGAAGATCCAGAAAATAATGGCCACCAATTTGACTTGCAAAAAAATATATATAAAAAAATTAATATTTTTGTCAAGAGAAGAGAAAGGTGTCCAACCAGATGATCCTTGACACATTCCAAACTTCAAGAGTGTTGGGCTTAATTTTGAGATTTTCAAAATTGTAGGGGAGTATTGGAATTAATTTAGAAGTTTATATTCAAAGAGGTTATTTAATTATTATAGATGCATGTATAATTATTAAATATGTCATTATCTTTTAATATTATATAATTATGCCTATAATAGTATTGAAAGAATTATAATCTTAGTTTAAATCAATTGAACTTTCTCTCTTAAAAGAGTAATATGATATGAATAAATTATGTACTTTTCCTTTTATATAATATATTTCACAACATGTTTCCACCATGCTTTTGTTAGTATATACTCTCTTTTTTCCTAATAAAGTGATATTAGAGCCTCCGTCAAGTTCCAGCACTAACAACAACATAAAAAACCTAATAGTGACTAATAAAAAATTAAATACTTGTTAATTTTATAAAAAAATATCATCTAAATATTTTTAAAAGGTCTCAATAATATTATTTGGTAACAAAATAAAAATTAAATGAGAACAAGATAACCTCATAAAAATAAAAATAAAAATAATTTTAAGTTCAACTACTAGCAAATCAAACATTGAAGGACAAATTAGAAAAAAAAATTAATTTTAAAAAAGAATAAAAAAAATCAGTTCAAATCAACATGCCAAAATCACAGCCTAGTCATAAGACCGAAATAATCTCATAAAAAAACAATTGAATAAGATAATTGATGTCAACTTGAAGCAAACTAAATGATGAAAGGCGAAACTGAAATGAAAATAAATTAAAAAAAACTTGAGTCAACCCTTGTTAACTCGATTAACCTGCAACTCAGGACATAAGATTGAAGTAACTCTATAGAAAGGAAAACAAAGAAAATCATGAAACTCAAAACCTAGTAATCTAGTGTTGAAGAATGAAATTAAAAAAAATAAAAAGACCTAAAAACTGAAATCATAGTGGACTAATCTTCAAAAAACTTGACCCCAGTAATGAAGCTGAAATTACCCATAAAAGGCAAATATGAGAAAATCACGAAGCAAGATTCTCAATCATCCAAATACTAAAAGATGATATTGGAAAAAAAAATCAATTAAGAAAAGAATAAAAAAAACTAAAAAAATTGCAATGAAACAAATAAAGACCAAATTTAGTATAAAAATGAAATGAAGTAAATAATGAGGACCAAATCTAATATCGAAGAATGAAATTAAAAAAAATAAAATAATTGAAAAACTAGCAATCAAAAGAATGAGGATCAAATTGGATGCAAAAATTAAATGAAATCAAATGTTAAGAGATGAAATTGAAAACAAAATCAACTTCAAAAAGCATTAAAATCAAAACAATCAAAAGAATAAGGATCAAAATTGATACAAATATAAATAGACAGTACACATTTAATTTTTGAAAAGCCAAATGTAAAACCCAAGGCAAGGAGAAAGAAAATGGGAAGAAGAAGAAAAAAAGTTTGTCGGAGCCACACCATTGGTCTTCCATCAACACGCAAGGCCACCTAGAAAAGCTTGGTGTACCACCCCATAATTATTAATATATCAAATTATTGATTATAACTAAGGCTCCGTTTATTTGCTGGAAAGTAGTTTCTTTTTGGAAAGTAAATTCCGGGAAAGTGAATTATTTTTTTTTATGTTTGGTAGTGTAATGAAAAATAAGTTGGAAAACACTTTCCAGTGTTTAGTTATGTTATGGAAAATGAGCTGGAAAATAATTATTAATATTTTATTTTTCTTAAGTTTATTAAGATAATGAAAAACAAATCTTACAAATTAAAAAGTTGAATGAGAATGAAATTAAAAAAAATATAATTTCATAAATTATCTCAAATAAAATAAATAATAGAGATCAAATCTAAAAAAATGAAAGATAAAGAAATTAAAATAATAATAATTAACATTTCATAAATTATTTCAAATAAAATAAGTAACAATCAAAGAAAGAGGACCAAATTTAATACAAAAAAATTTCAATAAAAAAATAATAAGGGAAAAGCAAATAATAATTATAAAAATAAGAACTAAAGTTAATATAAAAATTAAATTTTAAGAGATGAAATTGAAAAAAAAAATATTCAAAACAAAATATTTATAGCAATCAAAAGTTTGAGGACCAAATTTGATATAATCAGCAAATGATATGATATTTCTAAATTTTTCAGAACTTCCAGAAAATATTTTCCGCCCAAATTTTTTAGGAAAACACTTTCTTGGAAACTAAGCCAAATTTTTCTTTGACTGGAAAGTGTTTTCCGTTGACCAACTTTTCTAATGGCAAACAAACACATGAAAGTTTGGAAAGTGGTTTCCCGAAAAGTAAATTCCAAAAAACAAATATAGCTTAAAATACCAGGATGAAAATATGATAATATCATTGGATGTCAACTCAAAAAAATTTGCTTATAAGGATAATTTAGTCATTTTACCCTGCTTTAAAAAGTAAAAATTAAAAAAAACCCCTAGATTATAATTTAATTTTTTAAGGGTAATTTAATTATTTCATTGTCTTTAAAAATATTCAAAATTGATTTGTCTCTTATCATTATAATAATGATCAATAAATCTTATGAAAAAACAATAATATCCCCTTAATCAATTTAATAATTTTATCTTAAAATAACAAAATAATCATTACAATATTTCAATTCACAATACAATAAATAAAAGAATAATCACTTTTAATTTTATTTACATATCATCACAACAAATTTAAGTACTCCAATAATGGATATAGATAGATGCTATCAAGTAACAGTAACAGGGTGGAGTTGAGGTCGGCCACTATTAATCATAGTTATTAAACCCAGCCTGGGGGTTGACCCGGCCAAGGGGCCGGGTCCCAGGTTTCATAGGTTGACCCGGGTTAACTCAGGTCAACCCTGATTAACCCGGAAAAATTAAAAAAAAATTAAAGTTTTAATATTTCATATGAAAAAATCCATGTAAATATAGATTATACATATTATGAAGTTTAAAAGACTATTTTAAAAAGTTTTTTTATTCTATATTGAAAAAACATAACTTTTTCCTTGGAAACATAGTGCGTGCGTGTGTGTGTGTGTGTGTACTCATGGTTTTCAAATGCCACATTGAAAAAACATAACTTTTTTCATGGGAACATAGAGTATATATATGAAAGGGCTTTAAATCCCACATTGAAAAGATACTATGTTATCCTTTTAAGTTGAAGTATTTAAACCAAAAAGGTTTTTTTATCCCATATTGAAAAAACATAGTTTTTTTCATGGAAACATAAAGTATATATATGAAAGGGCTTTAAATCCCATATTGAAAAGATACTATATTATCATTTTGAGTTGAAGTATTTAAACCAAAAGGTTTTTTATCCCACATTGAAAAAACATGGTTTTTTTCATGGGAACATAGAGTATATATATTAATGAGTTTCAAATCCCACATTTGAAAAAAAAAAACCGGGTCCCGTCCGGGTTCGCCCGGGTCCCGGGTCACCCAAGTTTGGCTGTGCTGTTGCCACAGCCGTTCTTTTATTAAACCCGGACCGGTCCAGCCACCAGGTCGACCGGGTGCCGGATCGACCCGCCAGGCCGAGCCGGGTTTTAAAACATTGCTATCAATAGGATGGCAATTTTAATTTTTATCTGTTGCAAGCTTTTTTCAAAGTCTTTATTGGTATTAATATAATTTCTACTCTTTATCCAACCATAAAAAAAAAAAATTAATAATTAGTTAAATAACTTTTGTGTTTTCTACTGGGTCTTATACGTAATTATATTTTAAACTTTAATTTTATATAAACTAAAATAACCTATTTTAAGATTAAAAAAAAACTATAATTAAAAATATTATTTTTTAATTTTTTTAAAACTACACGGTATCAAACACATACTACGCTGCAGACCAGCATTACACAATCAGAAGACTACTATATAGTAAAGAGATATAGGCCTACAGAGTGATTAATAGAAGACCCCCACTACATTGATTGAAAAAAAAAAATCAGATTTACAAAAGCTGTATTCAACAGAATTAAAAATAAAAAAAGGGTATTTTTCTATAAAAGAATTTACAAGTAGGTTGCCACTCGCAGGGAAGCTACCGTAAAATAGTCTAATACTTCTCAGAAAAATTGCTTTTGAAAGTAAAGTATGCACCTACATTTGCTCCCAAAAACAAAACTTGGACAATGCTGTTAATTGCTCCGGTCATATATTGAGTTGAAGGTCATGGAAGCAAATGAAGTGGCCATTCCTGATGATGAAGATGAATCTTCGAGCTTGCTTGAATTTGGAGATGATTTCTTCGTTTCCCACTTGTCATTCTGGTCTCTGTCTTTCTGCTTTTTGTCACCTTTGAGACTCCTGAATTCAGACAGCAAGCCAGGCCTTGATATCTTGTCTTTCACATCCATCTCACCCATTAACATCGAGACAACAGTAGACATCAAGGGACGCAACTTTGACACTTCCTGGGTGCAAAGAAGAGCTATCTTCAGGTACTTGCAAGCCTCTTCAGCATCATAATCCCTTCCCAACGATGTGTCCACCAAGTTAACCAGCTCCCCTTTCTCATAAAATACCCATACCTGCAGATTGCATCTTTACTTGACAAGATCTCTATGTGAACAAATTCAGAGGACAACTACTTTGAAATCCGTTAAGACTTGATTGGAGAAAATGAAACAAGATTATTGCACAGTTTAAGCTCATAAGCTGTTGATTAACTGAAAGGATCGCTAAACCTTCATAAGGAATCGGGAACAAAGGATTATGAAACTAGAGCATGACAGTAAGTGAAAGACCAATGCTTCATAAGAACTAGTGATTGTATACTGACTGCCTAAAATACCACAAAGCTCAAAGGTCAAGAAGCAGAATTGTAGAATGAAGATGGGAGTGATGTTTCTACTTTGAAATGGGTAATGGATCCACCCAACATGGAACAAAAATGAACAATTATTCTAGAGTGTTTTGATGGCTGATCTTAAAAGTTATTCTGCAAAGATCAGTTGCAGTGTTATTCTAAAGAAAAATGCAGAAGAAAGGACATCAGAACAGCCATCCCAAGCTCAACACAAGTAACACTCGTCTCATTGAAAAAAGAATAGGCTACCTTACTAAAACTGCTAGCTACAGTCGTCTTCCAAGCTTAGGGATTCAATCTTACGAGGAAATTACCAAACACCACCAATTTACTCCATATCAAAACTCAAGCAAGCCTAGACGAAACGCTATGGAACAAAAAGCATGGCCATGTGCACAAAATAAGAGCACTCTAAGACCCAATACCATTTGAAAATGAGATTTAGTTCATAACATGAACTCAACAGAAAATGGAAATCAATGTAGCCACTCCCAGCTAGTTTGGAAACATGGCCTGGTTGATTTGAATTTTATACCCAGAATATCAGAGATGCAAATGCAGCCTACAAAGAAATATCACTTCAGGAAATTAAAGCATTACAAAAATAAATTTTAGATGCAGGAATCAAGAACCTGGTTTACGAGTCTTCACGTTTTTCGAACTCAAATTGGAACAAAATTAAACCAGGATTTGCTTAATAGTGATTAGCTATCAAGGAAAGAATCCCTGCTTTTAGTTAAAGAGAATCATCTTTCATACTCTATTAAAAACAAAATCTGAATTTTCTTTAATAGCATTAAGACAAATTTGCAGTGAGTTTCAGAAGGCCCCATACCCTTTTAAGCAGGCATTGCTCTTCTGTGGGTAACCGCCTATTTGTGTTGGACCTCCCACTAACAATTTCCAACAATAGAACACCGAAACTGTAAATATCAGCTTTCCTTGTCAGCTGACCTCGAATTGCATATTCTGGAGCCAGATATCCTCTGCACATGTGCAACAAGAACAGTAAATTGTTTAATGTTTCAACATGGCAATTTGGTTAAATACGCAAAAAGAAAATCACAGTTTATCTATGCCTATCAAACATTATGGCATATCATCGAAGACTTGTATTTTCACTTTCTAATAAGCATAATACATATTTTGGCTGGCTCCACAGTAGCTTTTAAGTCACAATTTAATTCCTGCATAGAGATTATTCCAACAAATTAGAAATCATAAAAAATCAAGTATTTTAACAGTCTGTGAACCCAGATTTTGAAAGAAGGTATGAACCAATGTTAAATGATCCCACCCACCCCACAGAGATATAACAAGGGAAATATTATGAGATAAGATGCAACAGTATGACACGTTTAAGGTACTAGATAGGAACATCATTCAATCAAATCAACCTATCCAGAACATTATGCAGCAATTAGGCTAGACGCTGGTAAAACAAACTGCTAGAGATCATAAAAAGCAACAGGAGTTGCATTTCATTTTACAATGCATTGAACAACAATACCTGTGAGAAGCAAATATAACAGGTTTATGAACTTACGTAGTTCCAGCAACTCGTGTGCTTATATGAGTCAGGTGGGATGGGAAAAGTTTTGCAAGACCAAAGTCTGATATTTTGGGCTCGAGTTCACTATCAAGGAGAATGTTACTTGCTTTAATATCCCTATGAACAATATGTGGCTGGACTTCCTCATGAAGGAATGCAAGCCCTCGTGCAACTCCAATGCATATTTTGCGCCTTGTAGACCAACTGAATTTGATACTGCTATGGCCTCCACCTTAAGGATAAAGGAAAAATATAACCTGAGCTGTTTGAAAACAAAAACCATGGATGAATGGCGTGCTTACCGAGAAGCGTTTGTGCAAGGCTGTTATTCTCAAGGTAGCCATAGACCAAAATTCTATGGTTTCCATCTGCACAATAACCATACAATTTAACCAGGTTATTGTGCTCTATATCTGCTATCACTTTTATTTCTGTTAAGAACTCCCGTAAACCTTGCCTTGATTCAGCTGACAGTACCTTTATGGCAACCACGGAGCCATCTTTAAGTATTCCCTGTCCATTAAATTACTGGAATTCAGATCAAGGATAAGTTTAATAGTAACAAATTAAAACCCTCAAAATCCCTTCAAGATTTTTCATAAAGACATAAGCATGTAAAATCACCTTGTAGACAGAACCGAAACCTCCCTCTCCAACTTTATTGGCTGAGTTAAAGTTGTCAGTTGCCATTTGCAATTCCCTATGAGTGTAACAGCAAATGTTCTGTGACCCCAAAACCTCTGTACCATATAAATCCATTATAAGCTTTTGCAAACATGTAAAACAAATGGGAGAAAAAGTTTTACAATGAGCATGAAGTGTATGCGTGTGAGAGGGAATGTGCCCATTTTTCCATAGAAGAAAAGGATAGGGAAAAAAACGAAGGGAAAGCAAGTCAGAGAATCATGCTGTGGGCAGCTTATGTGACAGCTGCTATTTCATATCAGAAACTTTTACTCGATAAGTAGATCTGAGAGAAATTGATTCAGAAAATTCTCAAACTAAGTGTCAGCTAATAATTTTTTAACCCTTGAGTTGCATACCATCATCAGATTCTAGAGTTTGTCTAGCTCTTGAAACTCCCTTCCCTTTGCAAAATGAAAAAAAACAAGTCATCACCAGATTGTTTAGACGAATGAATGCCTCCACCAAAATCGAGTCCCAGCCCTGCAAAAATAAGCCATAAATCATGTCATTATAAAATTCCTTTCCCATAAGCCTATTCTTGCTTAACCAGACACTTCGAAAGGGAAAAGGTATAAAGGCATTTGTCAGTCTAATGATGATGGCAACAATAATCGCATTGAACCCAGAATTGAATTGGACCATATAAAGTAGTTAGCAAACCGAGAATTGAACCCAGAAACCAAATAGGCATCCAAATGAACACAATATCTCAATAACTAGCGATAAAACTTCTCATTAATGTAGGCAACAAATTCTAAGAGATTCTTCATCACCAAATAAAACCCACTTCCACAAAAAAAAATTACATAAAGAAAAAAATTTAGCGATTTTCATTGAGCTGAAGCAGATGGCTCCATAATGGGATTACAACAAAAAGCTCAGAAGTCATTAATTAAACTTATACAAGGATTTTGCACAATTTAAGCCTTGATATATAACAAGAGCCTTTCTTGTTCCTTTGAATGCATAAAAGTCACGACATTAAAAAAAAAGATAAAGCTTCAAGCTTTGTTGTTTAAGCAGTTCTTCATAATAAAAGCTTTTGACTTGGTAAGTTAACGTTTCTTTATTTCTCCATTCAGCAAAAGAACTAAGGAGGCAAACCCATATTTGCTTTCTACTGTTTTCATGCAAAAGTTTATTTGCAGAACAAAGAAGAGCAGATTAATTTAGCTAGCTTACCTTGATTTGGTTGTTATTGCCAGATGGCAGAAGCAGAAATGTCGAGATCAAAGCAAGTTGTTATCCAGGCCAAAAAACAAAGCAGAGGGAGAGGAGAAGAGTCTTATAGAAATCCCGTGCGTTGGCAGAAACAGCCCTTTAGGTCTTTTCACGGTCTTCCACTAGGACGGTGGCCGGATGGAGATGGTGCCGTGCTATCAAAGCAACTCCCTCTCGTTTGCGGCATGCATAAAACCATTTTTGTTTTTT
>Ga0325410_1003556_pt1 | contig 17624 bp, 13 predicted proteins | sample PopdelMetagenome_16_FD_206182 | JGI IMG/M metagenome (GOLD analysis project Ga0325410, IMG submission 206182) | Populus deltoides microbial communities from Bellville, Georgia, United States - Xylem-PdIQD-R3 | ecosystem: Host-associated > Plants > Phyllosphere > Stem > Wood/Secondary xylem...
AGAAACTCTTGATGTATGGTTTTGATCCTAACCGATGAAACTTGATGGATTAAAGCAAAACCATCGGGTTAATCCACCAATATTAATTTTATATAAGAAAAAAGCCTTTTTATCTTTTTGACTTCTTTTTTTTTTTAAAAAAATCCTTATTCCTTAAATTCAATTTATTACTTTCAACTCACACCAGTACTAACAAAAGAAACTCCAGAGAAATAGTGTCTTGAATTAATTTTTTTCACGGGTTGGAGAATGATTAAATTTGAAAATTTTCACTATCGTTCAATTTCAAAAGTTAAAATAAGTTGATATCATATTTAAATACGAAGAAAAAAAATGCAATAACTCAGGAACTTTTTAATGGCCATAATTATCATTTATAATTTTCTAAGAACTACAACAAAAGTAATGGGATTAATTTCTTCTTTAAGCATTTCCTCTTCCACCATTCTTCCATAGATCTCAAATAAAGCGTCTAAAATTCCTTCTCCAAAATGGTGGGAAAGCATGGATTCTTGGATAGCCCTAACTGTCATTGCAACTTCAGTTCCATAGTTGTCACTAACCTTGTAAAGTTCCTTCTCCGTTTCAAACATCTCAAATCTTTCCAATTCGAAGGAACCTTCTCTCCTTATCTCAGCTTCCATCTCATCCTTGGTTGGTGCATAGAAATGTACATCATAAGAATCTATGTCTTCCTTCTCGATCTCCCCCTGCAAAAAATTAATAACATTTATGATCACTTGCAATTTTCTCACTTGCAAAAAGATTTTATTTTTTTTGTGTGCTCCACAAATTAGAGCCTCATATGAATATCAGTGGATCAATATGACCCACATAATTTGTGCTCCACAAAATATCAGTGGATCAATATGACCCACATAATTTGTGTTCCACAAATTAGAGCCTCATATGAATATTAGTGGATCAATATGGCCCACATAAAGAAAGACGCAAACACACCTGGGTAGCCAAAATGGCAAGAGATCTTGAAAGTAGTTCCCAGTAGAATGAGTTGCCTCTATCAACATGATCTGAACCTATTCTTCCTAACATTATCAGCACCATACGCCCTACAGTAGTAAGTTCTTCAGACCTCGAGCGAAGGAACAACGAGAAGTCCTCTTGGAACTGCGCATAGTATGCTTGGGATACAAGTGGAGGGCTTGATTCAGAAATGTGAACGCTGCCCTTGTTAATCGGTTTGCCTTGCTTATCATAAAGTGATGGAGGAACCTGCATGACATGTTTGATTGATATGCATAGTCGAAGGAACTACTGAATGGCCACCAAATAATATTCACCCAATAAGAAAGACCAACTATGAGAAAGTGCTCTAAGCAACTCAAGAAAGGAGAGAAGAAAGGGAAAAACCTCACTTTGGAAAGCCAGTGCAAACTGTATGACGAATGAACAAAGTGCAAGCAATCGTTGGGGAAAAGTCGCCCATAAAATGAACCAGGGTAACCTGCTATGAAAAGCAAGGGAGGCCCATCACTTCTTTCTTTGTTGAGGTCCCTGTAAAAATCTGGCAACGACTTAAAGATTGAATTGAAGTCATTAGTCGGAAGATCATTAAGATACACTCTAAACTCAGGTGCTGGGATCATGATTTTACAACTTGCTGCTTCGACAGCTTCAACAATATCTTTGATGATTGATAATGAGTTAGATCCACTAGAGCAACCCAAGTCAGCTATGCCTAAGCTCTTTGGTGCTAGTGCAAGATAGACTTCTTGTAATGCTTCCATGGTTATGTGCTTGACCATGTCAGATACCTTCTTCTGTTAACAAAAATGAGATAATGAAAGGAAAAATAATTGCAGAAAGGAATTAAGTGACACAAATTAAAGAGCTAGCACATTAACTAGTGGAAGATGGAGAGGATTATAGACCTGGTATGAGGAGTTCTTGGCATAGCTATTATCTCCAGTACCTCCTGTCATGTGAAAGACTTTCTCAACATCCATATTTTGGTTTGTGCCAATCGGTTTCATTGCTCTGGTGCTAGTAATCATCCTTCTTTTAAAGGAAAACTTTCAATCATGATTTGCTCTTTTCTTTTTAGTTTTTACCCTTCATCCCTTTTAATTTCTCAGCATACATTGGTCACGATGGTGTCTCAAGATAACATTTAAATTTGTAGTGTCATGGTAGCATCATTATCATGGGGCAACAAAGCCAATCCGATGTTACATTTGATTGTTCCCCACCGAGACAATGAGATCTGAAGGATTTTTGGCTTCTCTAAGTTAGGCCTTCTAATTTCTTCGTGTCCAAGAATCAAATAAAGAAAAGTCATTTTGAAAGGTAGATATCTGGCATACAACTATATCTCAGAAAATCTGTGAAAGATGGAATCCATTATCATGAAGTTTTTGGCTTACAGTATACTTTTTTTAAAATGTTTTTTATTTACAAATATATTAAAATATTTTTTAACTTTTGATACCAACACATCCAAATCACTAAAAAACACTAAAAATATATAAATTTAATATTTTTTTCAAATTGAATATATTTTCAAAACATATACAAGAACAGTTCCAAACATAAAATAAATGGTAACAAAGTTGGTGGCACGCATAAAAAACGTGTTCGCTATACATTTATTGGAGAACAAAATGGATTTGGTGCATGGTAATTGATCCTATTTATTGATTCTTATCTATTTATTTATCTCAGTATTTCTGCTTTTTTTTAATGAAATTTATGTTATTTTTTTTATTTTTAATGAGATTTAGCCAATAATTTGTGTGTTTGAGTTTGAAATGTCCTTAACAATCACATGGCAAGGGCCCATGTTACTCTGTTTCAATTTATTTGGGAAATAAGAAAACAAAATTGGTCCAATTCTCTTAAAATTAAGAAGATTAACGGAATCAATTAGAAATAAATCCTTTATTTTTAATCCGAGGGTACAGATAGTGTTCGTCCATTCTGCTGGAAAAATGTCCTTTCATCCTCCAATTACCACCCCCTCTTTTCTCTGTTGTTCCTTTTCCCATTCCAACAAACAGATTGTAAAAGAGGCATTCAATCATAACTGTGTCACTTTTTTCTTCCTTGGAAGGTATCTTACATCAACTTAATTATTAGTCCATAGACATTCAGTGTTTTTTTAAACCATTTTATTGCTGTATCCCTTACAATGACCTTATAATAATATATTTTTAAAAATTAACTCACTCCCAATTACTGTTTCAAGATTTTAACTCGAAAAAAAGAAATATGATGAACCCTCTTCACTGTTACACTTTCTGCTGTGTTATGATAATTGCGTCACTGGCTAGCTGCAGAAGAAATCTTGATTCCAGCAGGAGACCTGCGAGTGAAGCTCCATTGTTGGCCATTACTGGTCTGACTTAATGTATAAGACGTGCTGTGTTCTTGGATCTTACTTTAAGTGCTGTTTGAATCTCTCCTACTCGTCTTTGGAAGCAATTATACTTTTGAGTCCATCAAATCAGCACTCAATATATTGCAATATCTCGAAAAAAGATTCTTCTTGCCCATGGTTTTCTTCCCATCTTGCCAAGGTCAAGGAGCACAGATGTCGGACAGGTGTTCACCGAGGGATTGCTTGGTGGACTGACGTCTAGAATCAAGTGGGGAGGACTGGAATGGCCACGTTCTCCTTAATGGATGCCACCAGGCATGAACTTCAAATTCAATGACAGATCCACGGGAGAAGACAAATATGGGAATAGCAAGTCAAGCTACAAAGGTTTTTTTTTTTTTTGTGTGAAAAATTACGTGGTAAAGTGACTACTCGTCACGTGCTATTACAGCATGTCTAAACAGGTTTTCCTACCAATATCATGGTTCATTGCATAGTTTTGAAATTCAACCCGGTGGTCAATCGAGTCTAATGATTGGATCACGGATCAGAGAGGTTGACCTGAATCAACCAAAAAAAAACAATTATCTTACTTTAAATGATTGCAAAATCTATTGCCTTGTCACTCTCTGCTTCGAAGTTATCTTCTTGTCAACAACCATCAAATCCCTACTTCAAATTCTTCATTATCTCTCAAAACCCAGCACAAAAAACTCAAGAAAACTTGAACTTTGAAACAAGAACCTCCAGAATTAGTGAGAATTTAGGAGTTTTGGAAGAGATCTGTGAGAAAGAGAGCAAGGGTTGTGGGATGGATCTGACTTCTAAAGGGAAGAGAACAAGAGAGAAACAAGAGAGAGAAACAAAGGGAGATTCGAAGGAGTGCTCTAGTGATTGTTTAAATAATAAGGAGAAAATTAATTTGCCTTGTTAGTTTAAAGTTACGAGCGAGGAGAACTTGGTTAAGGAATTTGAAATTCTAAAAGTTTGTTTTCAGGTGAGGTAGGGGATATTGTTTTCTTCTTCCTTTTTTTGAATTTCGTTTTCTTCTGGCATGGAAATCTTCTGGCATGGAAATAAATCTATCATTTTCCTCATCTGTAACTAGATCCCATCAGCTTGGCCTGTAATCTAGGGCTTCATTTTTTATTTTCCCAAATTAGTTCAATGGGGAGAAGCTTTTGATCATATATGAGAAGTTTCTGCTAGAGGATTTTGGAGAATATTTGAAAACTTTTGCAAGATTTTTATTGAGATACTGAAGTACAGATTGGAGATATCTAGCTGTTGAAGGAGGGATGTCTTCTTGTTTTCAGGTGAGGTAGGGGATACTTGTTTTGATCAAAAAAAGGAAGGTGGCCACGTCTCAGCCGGGTTTACCTAGGTCAACCGGGTTCTGCCGAGTCGACCAGGTTCTACCAAGTCGACCAGGTTTCGCCGGGCTAACTCCCTGTCGGGTTTTACTTAGACCCGAATAGGTCCCAGGCTCAGGTCGGCCGGGTCTCGGGTCGACTCGCCGGGCCGATCCGGGTTTCAAAACTATGGTTCATTGAATCCCCGTATATCATTTTACCTATTTCAAATGGATAATAAAATAAAACGAAAAGGATAAATTAAAATTTAAAATACATTAAGAGTTTGTATTATAATTATAATTACAAAATATTCTAAATGAAAAGGGTTTTACTATATCTCAACACTTTGTCGCATTGTTCACGTCACTGTAGCCATAGTAATGTTAAAATGCATACTTTTATCCTCGATGTTCTTGTTTTCTTGCAACTTGGTTATTTAAATATTATTATTCTCTGTTTTTCAAACTTTTTTTTCCATTGCTTTGTAGTTTCTAGATTTTGAGAGAAGAAATAAAAAGTTATCCAAAATTGAAAAGGAAAGAGAAATTTTTACCGGCCATAAAAAGATCAAAATTAGTATTAATGAGTTTTTTTTTTTAAATGAGAGTTCAATGGTGTTGTTTTTGCTCATTACTAGAAAAACTAGAAAATGTTGATGGAATATTTTGTTGCTATTTAGGCAAAATTTCATTTATGATTTAGGTAAAATGGTGTTGATTTTGCTCATTATTAGAGTCCAAAAATGTTTTGATTGACTATATTTGTTGCATTGAAATGCATGTATGAAACATGCATAAATGCTTAAAATGGTCTAATCGATATTACAATGAGCATAAATATTTAGAAAGTTATATTCAATGACTAGTTTGAGCTTTTAGCTTTATAAAAACCCATTTCTTCATAAAAATGAAAAAAGAATATCCAAGTTAATATTCTTATCTCATTCATTCTCATATACAATCTAATATAACCTTTTTTTTATACTCTTGATTCATCCAAAAACAAGGTTGAAGTGTTATTAGTAAAATCCCTCCTAATTCATATGCTATTCATTCAACTTTATTAAGAATGTAATATTATAAAAAGTGTAAGTGACACTTACAAATACTTGTGGAGGGTTTCTAAAGGCTATTTGAATTGTTTAATATTTGTCCATCTATAAATATTATTAAGAAAGGCTTTGATCTTTGAATTATGAAAAAGATTGTGATAGGCTTGATCCTTAGCCTGTAAAAGGATTGGGTTTCAATCTTGTGCTCAAAAAAAGATTCCGTTAAATTTGATTCTTAGTCTATAAAAGGACCAGGTTTCAATCTTGAGCCTGGAAAAACAGATTATGATAGGTTTGATCCTTAGCTTGTAAAAAGAACCGGGTTTCAATCTTGAGCTTGGAAAAAAGATTGTGATAGATTAGATACTTAGCTTGTAAAATGAACCGGGTTTCAATCTTGAGCCTAAAAAAAGATTGTGATGGATTTGATCCTTAACTCATAAAAAAATTAAGTTTAATCTTAATCTCGAAAAAGATTATGTAAAGGTTTGGTTTCACTCGCTAAGAAGGCCGTGTGTGATAGAGAATACTTAATCTAAGGTTCAAATAGTAAAGTATGTGATTTTTCAAACCACGATAAAAATCTTGGTCCACACTCTCTTAACTTTATCTCCTCACTTATTGTGTTGATTTTTTTTATGTATCTTTAAGCTTGTCTCCATTATTGTTTCAACTTATTTGCATTGATCTTCAAGTTATGTTATATATTATTTTAAGTTAAGAAGAAGTTTCTAATTTGAAACCTAATTCACCCCCTTTTTAGATTCACTTATGATTTTTAAATATCACAACAACAACCACCACTCCACCACCACACCATTATCGACCACACCATCACCGTTGTTTTTTTTATCAATATAATCATTATTTTATCACCATCTCATCATAACTTTCTTACACCTCCACCATCAAAATAATTACCACCACCATCACTAGTTATTGTCATCATCCTACTATATCATTGTCATAACCCAATTTTTGAACAAATAATAAAAAATTAAATATAGTTGACAATGGGGTTAAGACAACAAAATTTGAAGTTTGGGGATGTAATTTGAGAGTTAATTGATGAATTTTGAAAAAATTAAAAGTTAAAGATTTAATTAAAGGCTAAATTGAACAATCCGGATATTAAGGACTGTTTTGTAAACAGTGTTATAATTCAGGGATTTAATTGAAATTAATCCAAAAGGGCAAAATTAAAAGAATTAATTAAGGATCAAATTGAACAATCCAGGAATTAAGAACTGTTCTGTAAACAGTGTACCAATTTAGGGATTTAATTGAAATTAATCCAAAAGGGGCAAAATCAAAAGAAATTTTTAATTGCTTAGGGGTCTAATTGCCGAATTTTCAAAGTTTAGGGGTCAAAAAGAAAATGCCCATAGCTGCTGAAACGTTGTCGTTGTTGGTGGAATCCCTTGCTGCCGAAACACCGCCGTTACTGGTGGAACAGCCGTGTTCGTCTTCTCCATCCCGATTCAATAGGCTGAAAATCTGCAACGAGTTCGATCCAATCGTGGACCACGTCTCTCGCCTGTAATCTTGTTCGTGGAAGATAACAGTCCTGCAAAGGCAAGACTGGTTAGAAGCAATCTATTAGGTCTCTATAAAATGGAGCAGAAAACCTAGAAAACCTAGAACAGGGGGCAGAAATCAACCCAAAAAAATACAGAACAAGAACGGAGAAAAATCAACCCAAAAACAGAGACAAAAACAGAGCAAACCACAGAAACGAAGTAGAGCATAAATAAATAAATAAATAAAAGCAATACATAAAAAGAAGGAGAGAACAAGAGTGCAATACTTAAGGAGGAGCTTTATCTTTGAAATTGTCTTCGTCCCTGCAGAAAAAGAGTAACCCAGAATAAATAAATAAAAAAAACTCAAAGAACACCAGCATACCCATTATCTTCTTAGCTTGTTCATCTCAAAAGAATGAAAAAAAGACAACGGGCCTACCGGGTGAAAAAGTGGAAAACAGCCGAACCAGAGTAGCCACATCAGCGTTGCAGCCTTCTTCGCAATCTCCAGAAACATGTGCGCCCATTTTCATTTTTTTGCCCTTCGGTGTTCAAATAACATTTGAACAGTGCGAAGGGAATTTAATTATCTTCACACTGTTGATGCACGCGTGAAATTGCTTCACGCACGTATCTATTTTTTTTTTTACATCCGGGTCACTGGCTTGGGCCAGTGACCCGGACCGGGTTGGCTGGGCTGGGCTGAGCTGGGCTGGGCCCAGCCCAAAAAAAATAAAAATAAAAAAATAAAAAAAAGATGTGTGTAAGTATAAATAAAAAAACAAATATGAATTCATTGTTTTTATTCATTAACGCCAGAGTCAGAATAAAAATACTGATTCAAATTTATTTTATTGTATTTTATTTAATTACATAAAAATAAAAAATATGCATGCAAAAATAAAATAAAATAAAGTAAATTTATTGGTTTATTCACTGACACCAGAGTCATGAATAAAGATACTGATGTAAATTTATTTTATTTTATTGTATTTTATTTTTTAAAATAATATTTTTAAGTTTTTATATTTTTTAATATATTATTGTAAAAAATAATTTTTTAAAAATAAAAAATATTATTTTAATATATTTTTAATAAAAATATTCTAAAAAAAAATATCACTTTCAATCACCACACCACAGTATTACTCAGCTGGTGCAAAAGTTGTTGAAGGGGCGTGATGTGTTGTTGGAATTTCTTGGTGGATTTTGGATTATGATAGTGATGGGGTTTTCCGGTGACTGACTGGCATGGTTGGGACGGTGATTTTGGTTGGTTCACAGTGGAGAGAGAGAGAGAGGAAGTTGGGCTTTGTCTTGGAAAAGGAAGGCTGGTCAGAGATGGGTCACTTTTGTTGCCCTTGCCAATCTCGCTCTGGTACATAAAACAAAACTTATTCATAGTAAATCAAATGACAATCTCTCCCATGGTGGCTGACTAGCTATTTGAATTCGGTTCTTGTTTATCATGCAGCGCTGGAATTATACAAAACCCAACTCCTCTGAAGCTTCAAAAGGCACCCAGCCAAGGGAGAATGTGCGCACTTGGGAGAAGCTTTCTACCATAAAATCCAAGTGTGGCATTGAGCTTGGTCTTGACGAGTGCGTTGCTATTCTGAACTACATGCATAGACTCAAAAGGATTGCTGAGAGAGCTAGCTGTTGTTGAGAGAGCTGAGTTTACAGAAAATGAATTATTCTAAAACCAAACTCGTTTTCACAGCCTCCATTAATATAAGAATTATTAAACTCAATCACCTCTCACAACAAACTCTAGGGTCATGAATCAAACAAATTTAGTTCAAGTGTTTTTTTAAAAAATTCATAAATTTTTATCAAGTTAATCACATCAAGAATCAACTTATATTTTTATTGGATTTAGATCAATATACCAATTCCTTTTGTGTTTGTATAAAACTCAACATGAACTCAGTTTAACAAGCCAACTCCTTTATTTTCTGTGAAACTTGGTCTGAGATATAATCTATATCGAATCGCTGGAACAAATTTAATAACTCTAAGTAATATCCCATTATCTGTTTTAGGTTTTAGGTTTTAGATCAACGACCTCTCTACCTCCATGCTGTATTGGGCAAGGTAAATATAAGGAAATATATAACCTCTACTTTCAATGTCCCTATAAAACTCAAGGCATACATAATAATAATCAAGCATATCATCATATTTTCTTTGTAGCAAGCCAGCAAGATGCGTGAATCGCAACTTACTTGTCATTTAGGGTTACTTCTTGTCATTCTCCATTAGAACTAGCACGGCCATTACACGCCACACAAAGAGGAACACCGAGCATAAAAGAAAACGGATGTGGAAGGGAGATTTCATGACGCCACCACGATAGGAGGTGCTTCAGAGCTTCTTTTTCCTAGCCTTTAGCTTCTCCCAAGATAATGCGTTTGGGAATCATTGTTGTGTTCTTTCACATGGTTGGTCACGTCATCATTCTGGTTTCCCATGCGGCCACGCCATCCCACCCTAAATTCAAAGTACATTTCTTCAATAATTTGCTACGTTCTGTGCTAGTAAAAGATTTACGGCCATTATTGAAAGGCAAGTGTACTGAGAATCCGTGATCGAATCCTAATTTATTATATATTATTATGGGAGAGGATGATTTTGCTTTCAGTCGGCTTAATTTCCAATTGAATATTGATGAAGTGTTGAAACTTGAATCTTGGTTTATTAGTTGTCGTCTTCATTGCTGTTTAACTCTTATAGTCAATAACAATCCTTCCTCTACAGTCAACCTAATTTTCTCTTAAAGTTTACTTTCAAATGGAGGAAGGGACATATTTAGATTTTTATTGATTTTAGTTCTAGAAAGAAAAAAAAATCGATTAAAAACACAGGAAAATAATAAAAGACTAGAAAGTTTTATTTATTTATTTATTTATTTTAAAAAGTGAAAGGCAAATAAAAAATTGAATAAAACCCTATTTGCTATGTTTTACACGTTTTTGTTCTCATAAACTGAATAGCTAGTAGTTATCATTAGGGCCTTGTAAATCAAAAGATGATCTAATAACATTCAATTACGGACGGCAATTTAATCCTATCAATTGGTTATTCGGTTGTATTTGATTTATATTTGGTTTGATTAGGTTGAAATCGAAGCAAAGTAAAATATAATCTAGTTTGAATTACGAGTGGGTTGGAGGTGGGTGAGCGGCGTATTTGTGCAGGGAACAATCCTTGAAAAGCTGGAGATGTCCCCGAGTGATTTTTGCTTGGCAGATTTAAGACGAGTGGTTTATGCTGCTGGCATGATTCCTGTTGGAGAAATTTGAAGGGCTGGAGATTCGATGGAGTGATGCATGCGTTGAATGATTGCTAGAGTGATTCCTGCTGAAGAATCAAGACTGAAGATTGATTATGAATGCCTGATTCTATTCTGTAAAATTGGTGTTTCAGAATGAATAAAACGACGTTCTTCTTCTTCGTGTTTTGTTTTTTTTTTTTTTTTGGTTCCAGTTTAAAAAAACGATGCCGTTTCTGGAAAAGGCTTATAATTCAGTTGGGTCCTGCAATTTGTCTTCCTTTTTCATTGCAGTCCCTGTATACTTTCGATTTTACAATTTTCATTCAACTATGTTTTTAATTTTTAATTTTCTTTTAAATTTAATCCCTAAATAAATTAATTGAGCCCTTGAATATGGACACTTATTCTAGTTTAGTCCTTGCTTTCAAAATTGTGCATTGTTAGTCAATTTCGCTCTAAATCCCATTTTTCTTTTTCAATTGCATTCCTAATTGTATTAATTGAACCCCCTAAAGTTAGCATCTTGTTACAGATTCATCCTTAGCTCCTTAATTCTTTTAATTACAACCAAATCACATCTTGTTTTCTTATTTTTTTTATCAATCATGTCCCCAATTGCATTCTAAATTATTCTTGACATTTTTTGACCTTCTTCAACTTAGTTTGTGGCTTGTTAAAATAAATTACCTGTCCAATCTTATCCCCAATTGAATTTTATATTCTCCTTTATTTTATTTTTTTACATTTGATATTTTTTAAAATTATTTTCTAGATATTTTCTTATGCACAAAAATTAAATAAACACAAGTGGAAAAGAAAACGATGATTAAAATTGAAAAGGCTTTTGTTCTTATTGATTCGATCCGGCTTATGTCCTCTGGGCGGTACAAAGCACACCTCTTCCATAGAGATAAGTGTTGTAAAACCAAGAAGGGAACATCACTGTTCATGCTCAAGACTAGAATAATATTTACTTTTGAAAATATACTAAATTAAATGCTGATATGAACAATGTTTCTTGGAGTCTGGGTTTAAGTTTCGCTAGGGTTAGGATTTGAATTTGAAGTATAATACATTTCACTATAAAACACTATTAGGATGAACGTTTTTTTTTTCCCCTAAAAAAAACACACTAATCCCAGCATTGTGTTTTTTAACCATGCTATTATTTTTAATTTATTTTACCTCTGCTATTTTTCATTATTTAAAAAAAAACACCCTATTTCTAGAGACAGGAGACCGTACTACTGCCTCTCGAAATTATTTGGACGTAAGATATATCAAAATAATTTTATAGTTCCGTAGACTGAATCCACACAAAAATGGAGTTAGATGGAATCATTGGTTCTTAGGGCCCGTGCATGATAACTTGGACAAATTGCTTGCGAATTGGGAGCATATCATTTCAGAAGTGGATATTGTGAGGTTATATTGGATGAGGACAGAAAAGAAAATACTAGCTCCATAGCCATGATCTTGATATATATGTAGAATTATATTTGGTAATTCCTGCAAAATTGATATGCTACAGGCTCTCTGTAAAATATTTTACATGTCGTCAAGGTTGAATGAAATCATATGTTTCTCAAGAACATTAATGATTTCTTCAGTTTACTCAAAACTCCATTAATTACTTCTTATTAGGGTAAGGTACTCGACTATTTTTTTTTTTATATTTGTTTTTTTTTATTGCTCAAGTCAGATTAAACTACTTTTGGAGAAAAGCTAAGGAAACAAAGCAAAAGCAAGAACAAAGACAAATAACCATAAATCAAATTACAAGAAGAACATAGGAAGAGATAACTTACTCAGAAAACTAGCACATATTATTCAAGAATAACGCTAGAAATATTTAATTTTTTTTAACTAAGTGACATAAATTAATTTAAAAAAAATCATAATAATAATTATCTCATTAAATATGTTAAGATATACATCCCATAATTAAACAAAAGGGTAAGTATACGAAAATATTGCTAATTATTATTTTGAAAGATAATTCTTTTATTACACTTTAACTTGCGATGCATATCATGTAATAAGTGTAAAAAATATAGTTGATATATTTTATTGAAATCAACCGTTTGATTAGATTAATATATAAATATTTATGTACAAACCCAACCGATTCTAAACCTCGAATTAAATTACTGGATTTATTGTTTTAAATAAACAACCAAGAACTGCCGTGGGTTTTACAAATGAAAATTAATGAGAGCAATGAAGGGCAGGCAAACAATTTAAGGCGACTTCCAATTCCTTGACAAATTTTAAATCATAGCTTAAAGAAGAAAATCACAATGGATTAACTTTCTTTTTTATTAATAAAATTAAGAAAGGCTCGAACTAGCTGATCAGATCCTTCAAGACTAGGACATGAACAACAGCTGAGCTACAACATTCATTGAGCAAGTAAACTAGGAAAACATAGATTAATTTCACTATGATACTGGCAACCACATGATCATGATCGAATCAACAAGTCATCAAGATCATCCCTTTCTAGTCACGGAAACAGTCACATTGACAAATTCAGTCTTCTCTTTTGACATGCGACTGGCCACAATTTCTCCATACCTAGAGAAAACCTCATCGATAATTGCTTCACCGAAGTGGCTAACAAGCAAGGGCTCTGCCACAGCTCTCATGCACTTAGCAACATTGTATCCACCATCTGCAAAAGCTTCAGACTGGTGAACTTCATTGTCGTAAGCATTCCAATTGACTTGAGATACCTCCAAACGATCAATGGTAAAGGACCCTTCCTTTTTAACTTGTGATTCCACTTCAAATGGAGATGGAGTGTATTGAGGAATGTTGAAGGAGTCAAATTTCTCTTCCTCTATGATCCCCTGCATTGTTTTGTTCTTATTATTTTGATCTTCTCTAGTTTATATATATATATATATTACTCATCAATAATTTACCTCTAAGACCATTTCATTGAGAGCCACAGCCAAAAGCTCCCAGATGTAGCAACACTCTTTGCTGGAAGGATCTTCGCTTCTTCTACCCAAAATTGTTAAAACCATGCGCCCTCCTGCCACCAGCTCCTCCGAGCGACACTTCAAAAACATAGTAAAATCCGTTTGGAACTGCATGTAATAAGCCTTAAGCACGCTTGGTGGACTTGTGCTGGCCATATAAATGTTCCCCTTGTTACCCTCCAGCCCTTCAGGGACCTATAATCACGAAGAAAAAATTATAAATTAAAACTTGAAACCATAAACATAATTCTATATAATCTTGTTTTATTTTCTTTATCCCTTTAATAATTAGACTTGCTTATTGCTATCTTGCCTACAGAATTATTTAAATGTAAAAGGGCGTGTAAGCCGGAAATTTTATGATGCATCCTCTGTAACTAGTGACATATAACGATGCCATACCCGAGACAGCCACATGAGACTGTAGGAAGAATGGACAAAGTGCAGGCTCTTGGCACGGAAAAGCCTGCAATAGAAAGAACCAGGGACTCCGGCAAAAAAACATGGCCCAAACCCATCTCCCATTTGTTTGTTCAGATTTTCTTGGAAGCCTGCCAATGACTTGAAAATGGCATTGAAGTCATTGCCTGGAAGATCATTCAACAGCACCTGATATTCTGGTGACTGATGGCCTAGTTTTCTGCGGACCTCGTCCACTACTTTGACAAGTTCAGATACTGCATATAGAGTGTTTGGTCCTGATGAACATCCCAAGTCTGCTATGGCTAAACTTGTAGGGAAGGTGTTGCAGTAGATATTGGTTATGGCTTCTTCTGCGATTCGCATTGTGATGGATATCACCGTTCGCTGCATGTCCAAAAATACAAAGCAGTAATCTGTTAAGAAAAATAGCTTTTTCTTTCATTTAATTCAAATACCTCTAGTTATTGATGAGCTATTTGTCCGTGCTTAATAGTTTCCGGCCCCAGCAAGCATAGGATTTTTTCAAGTTCTGGTTCAAAATCTTAGCTAATCACTGCTAATTATTAAGATAATAAAGCATATTATCTACACTGACTTGTCTCTGTGTACATACGTTGTTCCTGGCATGATTAATAGCATCAAATTTCTAAAAAATGCACTCGTTCTAGAGGTTTAAGATTCGGGTCTATTTTTTGTAAATATATATTGTGAGCAGTGCACTTTCAAATAGCGTGCGACGACTATTTATTGTTTTCTTGCTCCTGAGCATGTATAGAAGCATATATATTCAGATAATCTATATAATTAATTACCTGAACCAGTGAGTTCTGTGCATAACTTGTCTCTCCCCTTCCCCCATTCATGTGAAGCACTTGAGCAACCTCCATTGCTCTCCCTCTCTCTATCTCTCTCACTCTCTCTCCCCCTCTGGTGTGTATATTTGAGTTATTGTATTTAATGAAGCTGCATGTTGGCTCTATTTATAGAGGCCTCCATGCCGATGATCTCGCTGTAGAAATTAATGGTAAGCGCGAGCATGATTAATTACCTCTTACAGTCAGATTCACAGTGGATAGATAAAGTTAACACGAAAATAATAAAGTGTGAATAACATCTAGTCAAGGTCAACCAGCCAACTATACTCTAAGAGGGTGTTTGAAAACGTGTTTCAATTTGTGTTTTAAAAATTTTTTAATTTTTTTTGTTAAAATTTAATATGGTTTTTATGTTTTAGATTATTTTGATGTACTGATGTCAAAAATAATTTTAAAAAAATAAAAAAATATCATTGACATGTATTTTGATACGAAAAATTATTTGAAAAGCACCTAAAACCATATTACCAAACAAATTCTAAATAAAAAGTCGTGGTTTACGAAGAAAGAGATAACGAGTTTAATTTATTTTATTAGAAAATAAAACTAAAGACTTCCGTAGACCAAAATAAAAAATAATCAATCTATGATAGATAAAAACAGAAGCTTGTTTGGTTAAGAGGATAAAAATACAAACAATAACATAAAATAAATTAAATCAATTTAAAATAAAAAACACAATTAATGTGTAATTAATGAATCGTATATCTCAATCTTGCAAGCATGATCTCTGAGCCAGATTCATGTATGTGGTCCTCAATTTTCTTGTAACCATTCATGAATCTCTGGCATTTTCATTCATCCTGCATGTGTAATGAATGGACAAGGGCCTTCGCTGCTATTTTAGGACAAGTAACACGCAGATCATTTGTTTTGTCAATTAAATCCTTGTGATTCAAAAACTACAATCGACTCCTCGAGATTTGACAAACATGACATCATTGGCCCACGGACACACTCGAAAATGAAGGATAATGTGGTTTTTCATGAGACAAAATACCAAGAATACTATAATAATGACCTAGGCGAGACTTATAAACATAGATCAATCATTTAAATTTAAAACCCATGAAATTATGGACACCCTAAATTCAATAAAAAAGCTAAATTATCAACTTAGTGTTAAATAATAAAATAAAAAAAGAAATATTTAATCTAAAAAATTTACCAAAGCAAAGAAAAATTAGAAATAAAAGAATGAATAACAAATCTTAAAGAAAAAAATATGAAGGGCGAAATTAAAAAAAAAACTTAAATTCAAAAACCATCTCAAATTAATAAAAAGTATTTATGAAAAAAATAAGGACTAAACCTAACCATCTAAAGAATTTATTGAGGATGAAATTGAAAAAAAATTAATTAAAATAAAATAAATACAAATAAGAAAAGATGGGGCAAATCCAAAATTGAAGGGCTAATTCACAAATTTGGCCACACTTGCATCTGATAAATAAATTTCATGTCTATGTATATGTCAGGGGACTCCTGTCCACCCTCTGCAAAAGGTCTGGGAGGGGATGAAAGAGACGGCACCTATGCTTCCAGACAGTCTGCTGGGCCATTCATCACACGTTCATCACGACGTTCTTGTTCGTATTAGAGCGTCATTAATGGACCGATTTCTCTTTTATTTTATTTTACTTTAACAATTCTGCGAATTAAATAATCTACTTTAAAAACTATGCAACTATCTTTTTTACAAAAAATATAAATGTGCATGCCTAGCTAGCTATTAATATTGGTCTGACTATGCTCTTTTAATACACCTCCAAATTATATAGTAGATGGCCTAGTAATAAAGACTTGGGATCAATAGATTTGCTTTTCTATAATCTCAATTCGAATCCTGTAGTTGGTGATATGATGACAACTAGAGGTTTACATGATTGTGAACTTCAAGGCCCGTGGGATTAGTTGAGGTACACACAAGCTGGCCCGATCACCTATATTAATAAAAAAAAAGCTAAAAAAATTGAAATATTTATATTCAGGTAATCTTCCCTAAATTTTATTCTCAAAATTGATACATAGACATGAAAGATACAACATTTTCTTAATAGATATATGAATACTCGTCTATTTATACATCCATCTTTCATAACAAGCAAAAGCTACTCCAGTGACTGCTATGATTCTTCTTTAATGTATTTTTTAAATCTAATAATTAAATTTTCTTAATATCAAAATAGCCTTTAATCTAATTAAAAATGCTATCAAGAAAGTAAAACAACGCTGGAGTTTGGAGATAGAACAAAGAAAGAAACTATAACTCTTCAAAAAGACTATTAATTTACAACTCCTAATCTTGAAAATACATGAATTAATTGTGTTTTTAATTTCATTACACAGAAAAAAAAAAAAGAGTGATGAATTACAAAGAAAAATCAAAAGAAATAGACAAATCTCCAATCCCCAAGAAAATTTGGATTCTCTCTTGAAATTAAAGTTGAAAATAATATTTAAAAAATACCCACATGTGAACACAAACACAATTTTTATTTTGTCTCCATGGCACATCTCTTTCTTTCCTCAAAAAAATTCGTAATCTTTCCTTTTATTTTTTTGGTTTCTACCCTAATTTTTTGAAAAAAAAATTAATTTCTTTTTAATATATTAAAAAAAAAACTATTATCATCGCTATCACAGTATCAACATCCACTGAAAAGATGTTTTTCATTAAAGTAGGTCAGACTGGTTCTTTCCATCAGCTATCCACTGTTAGCTTCTTAGAGTTGTGTACGGTTAATATTCTTAGAGTTGTGTCCAATTTTGGTTAAAACTTGTTCACATCTGGGA
>Ga0325410_1003557_pt1 | contig 17621 bp, 8 predicted proteins | sample PopdelMetagenome_16_FD_206182 | JGI IMG/M metagenome (GOLD analysis project Ga0325410, IMG submission 206182) | Populus deltoides microbial communities from Bellville, Georgia, United States - Xylem-PdIQD-R3 | ecosystem: Host-associated > Plants > Phyllosphere > Stem > Wood/Secondary xylem...
ACTCGACAATTTCTCTAATGTGCAAAGGAGTGTTTGACGTGCTAAGGATATAGAGCCTTCCTTCTCTCCTTCTGGTCAATCGTCTTGGAGAGCCTATGTTCTTGCCTTGATCAAGACTCCTATCTTAGTTATTCAACAAATATAAAGAAATTTTTCAAAATCATTTATTGAAATAACATCTCACCCACCCCTCAGCCCTTTGTCAAGTCCTCTGTCCCCTTATGCCCTTGCACAGACTTGCCCGCGGGGTAAATTCTAAAACTCAGGGCATCTTTTATATGGAATATACATCGCACAGACTTGCCGCTAGTGGAGAAGGATTCATGCATCTCTGCTTCTGTGTATTTCTCATGCTCTTTTTCACTGTACAACAGAACTTTTGCCTTTTCAGTTTTTCCTCTTAATTAGACGCTCTTCAATCAATGGAAAGAGGAAACACCGCAGAAAGGTGTAAACTGACAAGAAATTCAATGCTCACACTTTGAATTTTAATTTGCATGTTTCAGGTCATTGACAGCTATATATATATATATATGTTATGTATTTGAAGTTTTTGTATATAATACCACACAATCCACGGGGATAAGATTTATAATTATTCCGAGTTTATTATTATTAATAATTTATGTATTTAATTATATATATGATAGTGATGACATCATACAAGTAGGCTTCTAAATGATTTTAAATTATGACGAGAGAAATATATTTATTAAAATAAAAAAAAAATCTTACGTGGAATCATAGGGAGTATTGCAACAATGTTAAAGTACTGCAATAATTTTTTTATTTTATTTTTCTATAAATTGGATAATTAGTAACCAAAATATAATTAAATGCTAATAGACTAAGTGTTAAACAGTAAAATAAAATAATATTAAAATCGAAGAATATTCCAAAAAGAAATGAAATAAAGAAAACATCTGAAATCATGGAAATGGCCAAAGTGTAGTATAAATAGGACCAAAGACACATAACAAACAACAATATTCTACGTAGTAGTTCATAGAATTATCTAAGATGATGATGAAAAGAATGGGGGCTTTGATGTTGCTAGCATTATTGACTCTGGTTGGCGAATGGTATGGTCGTTGTTATGGGTGTTTGGAGGAAGAGAGGATTGGTCTCTTGGAGATCCAATCTTTGATCGACCCACATGGCTTTTCCTTGGGAGATTGGGTGGACAGTAGTAATTGTTGTGATTGGGATGGGATCGAGTGTGATAACACTACAAGGCGAGTGATCCAACTCTCTCTTAGAGGAGCAAGGGATGAGAGCTTGGGCGATTGGGTTCTCAACGCATCTTTGTTTCAGCCTTTTAAAGAATTGCAAAGTCTTGAATTGGCATATACTGGATTGGTTGGTTGCTTGGAGAATGAAGGTTAGTTCAATGTTTCTGCACTTAATTATAATCATAAAATAAATGAAGGTTGGTTGGTTGGTGTTTAATGTCAATTATCTTGCTTTGATGATTCTCTTCCAGGCTTCGAAGTCCTATCATCAAAACTGAGGAATCTTGACCTATGGAATAACCGATTTAATAATGATAAAAGCATTTTGTCATGTTTCAATGGGAACCTTTCCACTCTCAAGTTTTTGGATCTATCAGTCAATGGGTTGACAGCTGGATCAGGAGGTAGCTTCTATGGTAACCTTTTAATTATTTAGCTTCGAAACCTTTTCTTTTCTCCTTCTCACGTTATAAATATTTAAAGTGTTTGAAATAAAAAAATATTTTAAAAAAAAAGTCTAAAGAAAGAAAAACTAAAAATATATTAAAACGACGAAGATAAGAAAAAAAATAATGATAAATAAACTAGTTATAAATATATAATAAAAATATTATGTATAAAGAAAAAACCTAAAATTATAATTTTGCCACCACTATAATATGCTATAGTAAAAATAATTAATAAAATTTATAATTATATCATTTCTACATGAAAACATCATTTTCTTTTTATATATAAATAATGGTTACGTATTTGAAATCCAATGATCCCTTTTTGTGGATCACTAAATTCAAATACCACCTATATGGTTATGCATCTATAGATTTGTATTCTAGTGAGCACCTCGATCAGTAATTTTTATTTTTTTTTAACAAATTGAATATCATAGGGGTTTAACCTACATTTTACTTTTTAATTTGTATAATTTGTATTATGTCCGTTTGTTTGCTAGAAAATAGATTCCTGAAAAGTAAATTATTTTTCAATATTTAGCAGTATCATGAAAATAAATTAGAAAATATTTTCCAGTATTTGACTATATCATAAAAAATTAGCTGAAAAATAACTTATTAATATTTTTTTTCAAGTTTATTAAAATAATAAGAAACAAATTTTACAAATTAAAAAGTTGAATGAGAATGAAAATAAAAAAAATATTAATTTCATAAATTATCTCAAATAAAATGAATAACAATCAAAAGAATGAGAATCAAATCTAATAGGTAAAAAATTTTAATTAAAAAAATGATAAGAGAAAAGCAAATAATAATCATAAAAATAAATACCAAAATTAATATAAAAATTAAATTAAATAAAATTAAAAAAAATAAAATTAAAAAAAAATCAAAACAAAGTTTTGTCATCGTCAAGGTTGAAAAATTCTAAGGGGTTGAATCAACAGGTTTCAAAGTCTTATGCGTTTATTTCCTTCCAATATGCTCTTGAGGAACATCATGCAGGTTTCAAAGTCTTGTCATCAAGGTTGAAAACGCTGGAGAACCTTCATCTAGGTGGGAATCAATGCAACGATAGCATTTTTCCATCTCTAACTGGATTTTCATCTCTCAAGTCTTTAGATCTTTCATACAATCAGTTGACAGGATCTATCAATAGTAAGTTACATTCTCTTTATCAAGAAAATTGAGGACTTTATATATATATATAATAATCAGCTTTCATCTATGAAGATTTATATCTATGGAGCTTTGATCTTATCCATAAATAGTTTTTCTAACAAGACAGGAAGAGATTAAAGTGAGCTAGCTGGATCAAAACTAGGATGATTAAAAATTACATGTATAGATCAATGGATACTTGCAATCTATCTTCTTCCTTAGTCTATGCACTGTATATTTTTTTATGTATAATTTGAGAATTAAAAATTACAAGAGCAGGCAATGCTCCAATTAATGTATAGAATGGAGGACTTTATATCAATATTTTAATGATAGCATTTTATCATGTTTGACCATCTTTAACGACTTTATATCCATAAATTGTTTTTTCTTTCCAATAAGATCAAAATTAGAATGATATTTAAAAATTGTTTCTTAATCTTTGAAGTGTATCATTTCTATGCTTTTGAGAAACATCATGCAGGTTTCAAAGTCTTGTCATCAAGGTTGAAAAAGCTGGAGAACCTTGATCTAAGTTGGAATCAATTCAACGATAGCATTTTTCCATCTCTAACTGGGTTTTCATCTCTCAAGTCATTAGATCTTTCACGCAATCAGCTGACAGGATCTATCAATAGTAAGTTACATTATCAAGAAAATTGAGGACTTTATATATATATATATAATAATCAACGATAGCATTTCATCATGTTTGATTGCGCTTTAATTTCATCTATGAAGATTACTATCGATGGAGCTTTGATCTTTGAAGTGTACACAACCTATTATATAATTAAATATGTGTTCTTTTTATGTATAATTTGAGAATCATATATCAATTGAACAACAGCATCTCGTCAATTCTAATTATCTTTAGTTTATATTAGCTCATTATGACTTACTTATAGAAACAACTCTCTTCCAGGTTTTGAGATCATATCATCACATTTGGGGAAACTCGAGAACCTGGACCTGAGCTATAATAATATATTCAATGACAGCATTTTATCACATCTGCGTGGACTTTCTCATCTCAAGTCTTTAGATTTATCAGACAATGTGTTGCTAGGATCGACGACTGTCAATGGTAAAGTTGTGAATATCTCTGGATTTTTCAGGCAATTTCTTGTTTTTATCCAAAAATCATCTCACTATTCAATATCAGTTCTTTATCATAGGTTTAAAAACTTGATCAAGATAACACTTAATTTCTTGATTGCCTGTTTTCAATTCACTAATCATAGTTTAGTTTCTTAAAATCTTAATTAATAATATTGAATGGAATGGCTATTCTGTACCACCACTATTTTCATCATATCTCTTCTTCTTTCTTTTTTCACAGGGACTTTCTTCAATTCTAGCATCCTTGAAGAATTGCATCTAGATCGTACTTCTCTCCCAATAAACTTTCTCCAGAACATTAGAGCATTGCCTGCTCTTCAAGTTTTATCTGTTGGTGGATGTGACCTCCATGGCACCCTACCCGCTCAAGGTAAATTAACAACTCTCCATCCGCCTATAATTACATCATCAACACTATTTTGACTGTTTCGAGATAAATTGTACAGGTTGGTGTGAATTGAAGAATATGAAGCACTTAGATCTCTCTAGAAATAATTTAGGAGGTTCACTCCCAGATTGTTTGGGGAATTTGTCATCTCTACAACTATTAGATATTTCTGAAAACCATTTTACTGGAAATATTGCCTCCAGTCCTCTTACCAACCTCAAATCCCTTGAATTCCTCTCACTATCAAATAACCCCTTTGAAGTTCCCATTTCAATGAAGCCTTTTATGAACCACTCAAGCCTCAAGTTCTTTTCTAGTGAGAACAACAGACTAGTAACAGAACTCATGTCCTTTCATGATTTGATTCCAAAGTTCCAACTAGTCTTTTTTAGCTTGTCAAAAACAATGGAAGCACTCAATGTAGAAATTCCCAACTTCCTCTATTACCAATACGACTTAAGATTCCTTGATCTCTCCCACAACAACATCACCGGAATGTTTCCATCGTGGTTGCTTAAGAACAATACACGATTGGAGCAACTATATCTGAGTGACAACTCCTTTGTTGATGCTTTGCAGTTGCAAGATCACTCATATCCGAATATGACCGAATTAGATATATCCAACAACAACGTGAACGGTCAAATTTCAAAAGATATTTGTTTGATCTTTCCAAATCTAAACAGTTTAAGGATGGCTAAGAATAGATTCACAGGTTCTATTCCTTCTTGTTTAGGAAATATTAGCTCTTTGGAAATTTTAGATTTATCCAACAATCAGTTGTCCACAGTAAAACTAGAACAACTAACAACAATATGGTTTCTCAAGCTGTCAAACAACAATTTGGGTGGGCAAATACCGACCTTGGTGTTCAATTCTTCTGGCCTGGATTTTCTCTACCTAAGTGGTAACAACTTTTGGGGTCAGTTATCAGATTTTCCATTATATGGGTGGAAAAGGTGGACTGTATTGAATTTGAGCAACAATAAGTTTTCAGGCATGCTTCCAAGGTGGTTCGTCAATTCTACGCAACTTAACGCAATTGATTTGTCCAAAAACCATTTTAAGGGTCCGATCCCAAGAGACTTTTGTAAGCTTGACCAGCTTTTATATTTGGACCTTTCTAAGAACAACTTGTCTGGATATATACCATCTTGTTTCAGTCCACGGACTCTAATCCATGTGCATCTATCCAAAAATAGATTGAGCGGTCCATTAACATATGGTTTTTATAACAGCTCTTCCCTGGTTACGATGGATCTTCGAGACAACAGCTTCATTGGCTCTATTCCAAATTGGATTGGCAATCTTTCATCATTGAGTGTTCTTCTTCTGAGGGCTAATAACTTTGATGGTGAGCTCCCTGTTCAGTTATGCTTGTTAGAACAATTAAGCATTTTGGATGTTTCACAAAACCAGCTCTCTGGTCCACTACCCTCATGTTTGGGCAATCTAACTCTCAAGGAAAGTTCCCAGAAAACGCTCGCGGATCTCGGATATGGTTTTCCGTCATGGTCCATAGAAAAAGCTTATTATGAAACAATGGGTCCACCACTAGGGGATAGTATGTACAACTTGGGAAAGGATTTTTGGGTTAACTTTACAGAAGAAGTGATAGAATTTACAACTAAAAATATGTATTATGGTTACAAGGGGAAAGTTCTGAGCTACATGTATGGTATTGATCTCTCCAACAACAACTTTGTAGGAGCAATCCCACCAGAATTTGGAAACTTGAGTAAGATACTGTCATTAAACTTATCACACAACAATCTCACTGGATCTATCCCTGCAACATTCTCAAACCTAAAGCAGATTGAGAGTTTGGATCTTTCTTACAACAACTTGAATGGTGCCATCCCTCCACAACTTACTGAAATTACCACACTGGAAGTTTTTAGTGTGGCGTACAATAACTTGTCAGGTAGGACACCCGAGAGAAAATATCAATTTGGGACCTTTGATGATGAAAACTGTTACGAAGGAAATCCTTTCTTGTGTGGACCTCCATTGCGAAACAATTGTAGTGAGGAAGCAGTGCCGTCACAGCCAGTGCCTAATGATGAACAAGGAGATGATGGTTTCATAGACATGGAGTTTTTCTACATCAGCTTCGGTGTATGTTACACAGTTGTGGTAATGACGATTGCAGCAGTTCTTTACATCAATCCATATTGGCGATGCAGGTGGTCGTACTTCATCGAAGACTGCATAAATACTTGCTACTATTTTGTGGTGGCTAGTTTTCGCAAGTTCTCCAACGTGAGAAGGTGAATTTGTTACTGGGAAGACAATTGTTCCTAGTTTATCATGATTGTTTGTCTAGTTATTGGGTGCTTAATTTGTAGTGTACCGTCTCTATATCAAATATATAAGCTGGACTTCTCATTCCTGAACCATTAGGAAGGGAGCTGATTTGGATTGTTGGTTGACTCGGGTGTGATTACTCTTTCAACTCTCAAGACTTTTCTGAAAAAAAATTGCCAAAACCACTACTAAGTAGAAAAAAAATATTCTATGCATGTGAGCAACACTTACATCTACCAATGTTTCAAGGGCGACCCCACCTCAGTTATTCAATCAAAGCTTGGAGTGGTCGCAGATTGAGGCTTCCTGTCGAAACGCTGAAGATTTACCCGCAGCATGTAGGAATCAAACCAAAGCCCCTTTTAAGAAAATTTAATCTGCCTGTCGAAACGCTGAAGATTTGCCCGCAGCTTGTAGGAATCAAACCAAAGCCTCTTTGAGAAAATTTAATCCCTGTCGAAACGCTGAAGATTTGCCCTCATAAAAATCTGCCTTGTGTTTAGAAAAACACCTCCCTTCTGTTTCCTCAACATTTCAGGTCATGTTTGATGTTGAATCCATCCTTTGAATTTATAAAGCATTTACAGGGATACAAAATAGGTGATAAAGCGGAAGGTGTACATAAACTCAAAAAATACCTCCACCATTTTGGCTACCTAAATCATTATCCTCAAGAAAACCATGATCATTTCGATAACTTAGATATGGCTATAAAAACCTACCAGCTTAACTTCAACTTGAAGCCCTCTAGAATCTTAGATGGCAAAACAATATCGCGGGTGATTATGCCTCGATGTGGGATGCCGGATATCATTGATGTCAAAACTAGAATGCATGCAGCCGGTAGCTACTATATCCAATACGCATACTTTGATGGAGCGCCTAAGTGGCCATATATTTTGGCTTGGATTTGTAGTAAGTCCTGTGAAATTTTTGCTACAATATCATTCTCTCTTCCCCCTTTTCTTTTCTTAAAATCTCTCATCCCACGTCCCGCATCATCATGATTGGTTGTGACATAGAAACCCCAGATAAAGATGAAAGAGAACCATGCTGCAAGCTTGACATATTGTTCTGCTGCATTGTTGGTATAGAACCTTGCACCTTCATTGATTGCAACTGGGTATTCAGTTGATTTTCATGGGACTGCGGAACTGGAGACTGGGATTGCTGCATAGGTTGCACATGAGGCTGGGGAAGTTGTCCTAGCTGTAGATTAGGAATTGGCTTCCTGAATCTGCTTGGGTTTAGAAAACTTACAATATGCTTCTCATTGGAACCCAATTTCTCCTTGAAACTAGGTGTGATGTTGTTTTTAGAGACTTGTAAGCATGTTATCAAGCGCTCCAACTTGGCCTTGAATACCTCCAGCTTTTCAAGTTGTTCTGACTTCGGTTGTTGCGGAAGAGAGTCAAGCTGGAAAGCGAAGTTAACATACGCAAGAATTAAAAATTGCATTGATCCTTTGTAGCAAAACATTAGTGAAAAAAAATGTTTCTATTCCAATTCTTCTATGTCGATGCATGGTTGAGGGGCGGGTGGGGGGGGGGGGGGTCTAGGTGATTAGTGCACATGATAAAATGGCAGGCAATGCTGATGAGGAAAACAGATTAATACAAAAGCTCAACGTGGGGAAATTGCAGATAATCATGCATGGGCAGATAATCCGGAAGAAATTGCAGAGACAATTTACCTGCTGTAACTTGGCAGCAATTCTCTGGTACATTTCATTTATTTCAGGGAAATAAGTCTCCTTCACAACTTTGATCTTGGAAGTACAAATAACCAGCAAAACATTATCAATTATATGCTTGATTTCTTCAGGAGCCAGTCAGAAAGAAAGTAACACAAACAAACTTAAGAGAATTGATTAAAAAAAAAAAAAGGCAGAGGACAGCATAAATTAGTTGAGATAAAAATAGCAGAATGGAATGAATGCTGGAAACTCAAGAGGATGTCGATATTGATGGAATGGAAAGATGCAAAGGACTGTGTAATTACACCTTCAGACAAGATTCAGGGGTTGGTTAAGTTCAGTTACTTTGTCTCACTGCAAACTACTCATCATTGTTTTTTACTGTTCTAGCTCAAGTCAATGGCTGTCACAACTTTAGCAACGCATCTTAGCCTTAGATCCTAAGCATGACCCCATGTATCATTATCAACAACCATTTTAATACTCTCCTAAGCACAAAAAAAAAATGTCCTTATCAAATATGCAGTTATGACTTGAGACATTCAGAATTTCAACCTCATTTTCTATAAAATTCAACAATACTGGATATGCTCATGATTCAATGGAACAGGTCCACTTATTTTCTTTTTTCTTTCATTGTCACGTGTTTCAGAATAAACCAATTTGGGTTATTAAACCAATTCTTTCATAATAATCAATTTGCCTATCAGCTGTTTGATATATTGTCAAACAGAAAAATTCTTCTTCAACTCTCTTCTCAAATCTGTGATTCTTTTTAATATATTGTCAAACTGAAAAATTCTTCTTCAAGTCTCTTCTCAAATCTGTGATTCTCTTCCTCTCTGTCTCTTGAACTCTAAAAATGGTGACTACTTCTCAACTTCAAAGCTTCTAATATCTTGCTAATCTCTGTTTGCTTCCTACAGTTTCTACTACTGTGACAGTCAAGCATGTCTCTTCTGCAGTTCCTTCTGATCCCGTTGCCTCCGTCTTTCTTCCTCTTTCTCCTGGTATAATATGGTGTTCTCTTCAAGCATAGAAAGAAGGCGGATACCATCATATAAGAATTCAGTGCCTCTCTTGCTTTCCCATGTCATGGTTTTGGAAGCCAAAGCCTCCACCATACCTGGCATTTTATTAACCAAATTGCGAGCTTTCTCAGCACGCTTGAGAGTCAGATGAGCACCTCTCCCAGCATTGTATCGATTGTCATCCCTGTTATATTCCTCAAGCCAACTCTCCTCTTCACATGCAGTCAACCATTTCTCAACCTTTTCAAGTATTTCTTTCCTGCTAAAAGATTCCTCCTTAACATTAGCAATTTGAAGCTCAATCTGCTCAAGTATACTAGCAGGGTCCATGTTTCCAGATTCTATGGCTTCAACAGCATATACTTCTACTGATCAGTTTGCTTATATTCTCACTAAAGGCCTTTCCACTCCTTTATTTCGGCGTCTCTGTTCCAATCTTATGCTTGGTTCCTCCAAGCATATGATTGCGGGGGAATGTCAAGATATCAAAGGCTCTACTTCAGCCACCTCTGCTTCAGCCACCTGTCAAAGAGAATAGAGAATATAATGGTTAGCAAGTTTGTTAATATGGTTAGACAGTTAATGAATTCTGTTACTGTTGAGTAGAATACGTAATCAAGCTTCTCACCTTCTGTTGATATAAAATGAATGTAACAGTGTTGGGAATGTAAGCAGTGAATAATACACATAAACATTTTCTTCTTCCTCTGCATTACAGCAGCATCTTTCTCTACTTCTATTTGCTTCTTGTTCATCTCTGTAACAATTCTTGCTAGCTTATCACAATCATCCTTAGTGCTATTAAATGAGCTATAGAGATTATAGTTTTTAATTGAACAATCTGCTTTTTGAGAGAATAAATCTTGTTGTAAACACTTGTGAGTTTGGATAAACTCCTAGCATTTATGATGTATTGTCATCAAGAAAACAAATCTTAAAAAGAAAAATCTTTAAGTGGTGTAATTTTTTTAGTGTGGATTCATCAAAGGCATTGTATTTTTTACTTGGATTACTAGAGTGCATAATGTTTTCTTATGTTGACGTTGAAAGAAAAATATTTATAATTATTTGTATTGCTATAGTTTATATTGAAAAACACATTGTGTCTCGTAGAAAAACAAATAAATAAATACACAATTGCAAAGTTAAATTGTTTTTTTGCAAAATTAGTGTGTTAAATTTTTATGATTCATTATAATTAATATTATTTGAGATTATATAAGTGTGATATATAATTGCAAAGTTAATCTTGTTATTGAGATAATAGATAGATAAAACTATTGTTAATAATTTCGATGTACTTGTTAACCTGGTAATCTTTGCGGTTTAGATGGCAAACCCGATTCCTAAACATTCTTCGTGCGGAGAAAACTCAAAATAATTTAAGTGGTGTGAACTTAAATATAAAGCATGATGAAGCAATAATCCTTCCATCACCAAGCCTCTGATGATAGCAAAGCTCAACGAAACCATGATTTCTTAGCATATCATTGACAATGTTGATGAGAAAGCTACTAAGCATGTTGTAGTTATGTTAGAAGTAAACTTCATGGAAAATCCTAAAAAATGGTGGATTGATATTGAAGCCACCTATCATGTATGTTTTGATAAAAAAAATTTAGTATGCAACAACTGCTAGTGGAGAATAATTATTATTGGATAACTCTTTAGTAACTGAATTAAGGGGGTGTTTGTTTGTCTGGAAAATAGTTTTCTGGAAATCACTTTCCAAACTTTCCTGTATTTGTTTGTCATTAGAAAAGTTGGTCAACGGAAAACACTTTCCAGTCAAAGAAAAATTTAACTTGATTTTCAGGAAAGTGTTTTCCTTTTATTTTGGACGGAAAACATTTTCCAGAAGTTGTGAAAAATTTAGAAATATCATATTATTTGCTGATTATATCAAATTTAGTCAAACTTTTAATTGATATATATTTTGTTTGAATCTTTTTTTTTAATTTCCTTCCTTAAAATTTGATTTAATTTGATTTTTATATTAACTGTGGTCCTCATTTTTATGATTGTTATTTGCTTTTGTCTTATCATTTTTTTTAATTGAAATTTTTTATCTATCAAATTTGGTCTTTATTCTTTTAATTGTTACTTATTTTATTTGAAATAATTTATGAAATTGTAATTATTATTATTTTAATTTCATCATCTTTCAATTTTTTTATTTGTTATATTTGATCTTTATTATTTTGATTATCATTTATTTTATTTGAAATAATTTATAAAATTAGATTATTTTTTTCAATTTCATTCTCATTCAACTTTTTAATTTGTAAGATTTGTTCCTCGTTTTTTTAATAAACTTGAAAAAAAATAAAACATTAATAAGCTATTTTCCAACTCATTTTTCATAATATAACCAAACACTGGAAAATATTTTCTAATTTATTTTTCATCACACTACCAAACATCATAAAATAATTCACTTTACAGGAATTCACTTTCTAAAAAAAAAACTATTTCCATCAAACAAACAGGACCTAAAAAAAATTGAGTAAAAAATAAATATTCAGATCTTTGGCATTGTTATTAAATCCGATTCAACAAATCAAATCAATATTAAAATTTCCTGACCTGATTTCTTATCTAGCTCGAGTTTCAAATTTAATTATATGGAAGTTGTCCTAATATGGCTCAGTTGACTTGACAAGTCTAAAGACAACCCAGATAATAGGTAGAAACATGGTTTAGCTTAATTTTTTTTAAGATGTATTTTTTTTAATTGAAATGGCGACATATTTGATCGATTAGGGCTTCATGGCTTAACACGCTAAACTTGTGATCCTGGTTATATGAACTCTATTGAATTTAATAATTCTATTTATGTTTGCTTTCTTCTATAAGGTTATTGCAATTTTAAGCAAACTTTCTGGTTATTAGTTCATATTTGATTTTACAAAAATCTATTTCAAAACTAAATTTCTCATTGAGTTTGTCGCACGTCCCCCGCGCGGCGATTCGGCAATTTTTCATCTAGTTTGCTTGATTGGTTCTTTGAGAGTCGCCACCTAGTATTGGATTGAGGATTACTAGGAAACCCGAATTTACTGGTCGTTGTCAGAGATCAAAGGATAAAAGACTGGTTGTAACTAGAGAAGGTATTAGCATCCCTAGCGCACCTTACCTGAGATAAACTGCTTTGCAGTTTCATGTGATTTAAAAATTTAAAATATTAATCAAATTCTATAGTTTTAATAAATCAATTATTAAATCCCCAAATATATATAAAAACATGTTCTTACATTTTTCATGAAAAATATAACATGATTTTATTTATCCTTAAAATATTTAACCATATTCAAATTAAACACTTAATTCTTTTTTATCTTTTTAATTTTTATAATTTAATAACTTAAATAAAAATACAAACAAACACACATTTCTTTTACTATTTTCTCACCAGTACTTACATGTTAACAATGTGAACAGAAATCAAAATTTACCAAACAAAACCTTAACAATTCCAAAATTACAGGATACATTCCCCCAAACATAACAGTAACTGCAGGGAAGCCGTCTGGGATTTGCGGGAACACTGGCGGCGCGTGGACCTCACGCACCACCGCCACTGGCGGCGCGTGAATCCACGTGCCGTCGCCGGCGAAGACCAGCACACTGGTGGATCGGGATCGTCTCCTTCTTCTCTTCCCGCTTGTACCGGCGGTGCATCTCCCAGTCACCTGCAAAGCAACCCAACAACACAAGCAGTAGATTTTACTTTTGTTTTCCCTTTTTCTTTTAGATCTGCCATCATCTCCCTCCGTTAATGCTTTCTTCTTCTGGGTTCAACGCCGCCGTTGCTTGTTGCCGTCTGGATGATTGAAGATCGGAGAAGAAGCTGTCGGGGCTGGTGGCGTGTCGGTGGTCTTCGATCCTGTTGGTGGCAGCGGTGGTTGGCCTTGCTGCTGTCGTCCGTGGGGTCTACTGGTGGAGGCCGGTCTGTGAACCGGTGGGTGTTGGTCTGGCAGCTGCTTTGGCCAAGGCAAAAGGAAAAATTTTGGGCGGCGGCTCGGTTTTCAGAGGGAAGGGTTCGGCCGCTGGTTGAGGGAGAGTCGGTTTTCTTGTTTAGGTGAGCGGCCGTTTGGGAGAGAACCGGCTGAGGGAAGGGGAAGGTCTGTGTGCAGAGGGGGCCGGTCTGTTTGGCTGAGAGTGAGAGGGTGAGGTTTTTTATTGCTGGGGAACTGGGGAGAGTGGGCGAGAGAGGCTGCTCTGGTTTTCGGAGAGGATGGAAATGGGGGCTCTTGTTCTGTGAGCTGGAGGATGACAGATCGGTGAGGATGGAGAAGGCTGGTTTGGGGGTCAAAAAATCAAGCAAAGGGGGCGGCCAGTTTTGGTTTTTTTTGCCAAGGGAAGGGAGTAGGTTCGGTTTGTCTTTGGCAAAGAGAGGGTGCTGGCCGAGAGGGGAGAGGGACGACCAGGGAAGGAGATGGTCTGGTCTGGTTTCTGTTTGGATCAGGGGGGGTGAGCGGCGGCTGCTCCCGGGTGAGGGAGAAGAAGAGTTCAGCCTTTTTTAGGGTTTTTTCATTTTTTGTGTTGCCTCCACCCAAATTACAAAATTACCCCCTTCCCTTGGTTTTGAGTTTTGAACCTATATTTATAGTAAAATGTTGTCCGGATTCAAAATTGGTCCTTCAACTTTTTGTTTTGTAAATTTTGATTTTTCTTGTTTTTTCTTGTATTTTTTAAAACGAGCAATATCAACGTTGACTCAAGGAGAAAAATCAAGGATTTTAAAAATAACGCGTGAAAAGTTAAACGCGTTCGAAAACTTCTGAAAATTTAAATTCTTTTTTAGACGACGTTGAAAATGCTAAAAACGATGCAAATATATAAAAAACATATTTTTTTGGATTTTCATTATTTTTCACTATTTTTGGATTTTTTAGAAAAAATTTATCAAATAGGTGGGTCAAAAATTGAGTAGCAACATAATTTTTGCTAATCAATAAGGTTTAAGTTTCTAATATTATATTTCTATGTCAGAAACAATTTTTTTTTTAAATGGCATTGTTTTGTTTAAAAAATTGATCTAGTTAACCCAATAACTCACAAGTTGATCAACAATTTAACAAAATAGGTTTTTAACAGGATCAAAACCTGAACCAGGTTGGACGACCACGCCATAAGTTGCATCTTATTTTTGTCTTTGCAATACAATAATACTTACAAACAATAAATAACTAAGTTGTATACATCTTTATATATAGTTTTTGTAGAATAAATTGGAACTTATTAAGATAATATTCTTTAATTCTCAACGCTATTTGTAATCAATAAGAAAGATATGGACAAGTCGTGCGATTCACATGGATTGAACCCCACATCTTCCTCGGAATCGACAACACAATAACCCTGACCATGCTCGACCTTGAGGTAAGTTATAAAATGTTCTTCCTAACTAGATGCACAGCTACGCCTTTGGAAGGGAGGGAGAGAGAGAGCTCGGGCGGGGAGAGGTGAAGAATGTTGGACCAAAGTGAAATAGATGACTTTATTCTTTTCCAGATTCCTTCTAAAAATACTAACGGGTAAACACTCGCTCGCACGCCTGCGCACACGCACGCATATAATGATTAAAATTTGAGTTAAATTCTATTTAACTAGTGTCTGTATTTTTGTTAAACAAACAGATTAATCCCTCAAGTTGATTTAAATAATTAATTGATACTTGAATCACATTTTACCGTCAAGTTAGCGGCACAAGGTAAGGAAATATTGCTGAGAAGCTCAACATTTTCCTAACGAGAAATTAATGAAGCGAACAAATTTTTTATTTTTTTTTAGATTTGTTTTTTATTATTTTGATTATTATTTATTTTATTTGAGATAATTTATGAAATTATATTTTTTTTTTAATTTCATTCTCATTCAACCTTTTAATTTGTAAGATTTGTTCCTCATTATTTTAATAAACTTGAAAAAAATAAAACATTAATAAGTTATTTTACAGCTCGTTTTCCATGACATAACCAAACACTGGAAAGTGTTTTCCAACTTATTTTCCATTACACTACCAAACATCGAAAAATAATTCACTTTCCCGAAATTCACTTTTCAAAAGAAAACTACTTTCCAGCAAACAAACGGGAGAATTGTATTCTTGTGCTGCTTCACTGTTCATAACTAACAAACTAAAAGAATTATATATATATATATATATATAAGAGTGCTTCACTGTATGTGAATCCTGTGGCTTCAGTCTTTATCGCACTCCGTCTCTCTTTTTCGTGTTTCTTCTCGCGCGGTGGGTGTTCCTGCGCTTTCTTCTCATTTGTGAGTTTGGATAAACTCCTAGCATTAGTGATGTATTGTCACCAAGAGAAAAAACTTCAAGTGGTATAATTTCTCAGTGTGAATTTATCAAGGGCATTGTATATTTCACTTGGATTAGTAAAAGAGTACAATACTCAAGTACGGTTAGTACTTGAGGTGTGGATGTAAGCTTACTGAACCACATTAAAAATCGAGTTTGCAATATCTATTTCTTTATCTATTTACTTTAAACACTTTAATTATATTATTGATTATTGTGTTATATGTGTTTAGTGTGTTTATTTGCATTATTTGACATAATTAGTGCAACACCTAATTCACCCCCCTTAGATGTTATTGTTGCTTTAATCCTAGAATTACGTAAGTATCAATCAAATTTGTTTTTATCATAACTTTAGAAAAGTGCATAATGTTTTTTTATGTTGACGTTAAAGAAAAATATTTGTAATTATTTGTATTGTTATAGTTTCTATTGAAAATCCCATTGTGTCTCATAGAAAAACAAATAAATAAAAACATAATTGCAAAGTTAAATTGTTTATTAAATTGTTTTTTTTTTGTGCAGAATTAGTGTGTTAAATTTTTGTGATTCATTTTAATTAATATTTTTTGAGATTATATAAGTGTGATATATAAGTGCAAAGTTAATCTTGTTATTGAGATAATAGATGGATAAAACTATCCATACAAAATAATATTACAATCACATTGCTATTACCAAAGAGCAAGTAATAAATCGTTTTATGATAATTTATTGTCAATCTATTGATAAAGCTATCCATACCAAATAGATCTCCTAGACCTATCAAATTAAAAATGGTATTGCTAGAAGTGAATATTCAGACAATGATAAAAAGTTATTTTTTATGGATGTTAAAGCCATGAATATTTTATATTATGGATTGGGTAAAAGTGAATTTGATAGAATTATATTCTATAAAAATGCTTAGAAATATATAGCATACTTTAAAAGTAACTCACGAAGGAACTAATAAGTTAAAAAATCTAAAATTTAAATGTTAATTCATCAATATGAATTGTTCAAAATGATTGGTGAATTCATAACTAAAATGTTTATTAAAATGAGTAAAATAACTAATAGTTTATTAGTTTGGATGTTTTTAGTAATGCCGAAATTATAGAGAATTGATCATTTAGTTGATTTTTTTATATGCGTAGAAATCAGATCATTATAAATTTAATAAACTATTTAAAGTGTTCCACTGGAAAGAAAATGGGTGTTGTGAATTTGAGTCTGTATTTTTCTCTGCTTTCTTTTTGGTTTTTTTTGTTTGTCCCTTCCTGAAAATTTGTGCTCAGTTTTTGCCTTCTACCTGCTGCTTAGTTTAGGGTATTAAATTTCTTTGTTTCATCAGAAGATGCCTTACTCTTTGTTGATTGCCTTTCTGTTTCCCAGATATATTCAGAAGTGAATTAGTTGCAAAACAGGGGAGTCTCTGTGAAAACATTACAATAGCATTTACACTGAGTAAGAAAACTTTTACACATGCACCGTAATTGACAAAGAAAAGAAGGGAAAACCCTTTAATTTATGAAAATGCAACGAGTTAACCTTATCTCACTCTGCAAAATATACAAGTGCTCATTGGCTACTGCAAGTGCCAGCAGTAGCTGTCTATATGATTTTGGATGTAGAGATATCACCAAAACATTCAACTTTATACTGAGAAACGAGGAAACCATACACTATATATTGTGGCTAATTGATTTTTGTCTGCTGCTTTTGTACTTTTAAGATCACTATCACTTCAACCCTGCACAAGTTAAAACAAATAGAAGGCCCAAATCCAACACTATTCATTTAAGTTCAGTTGCAACTCAAGTTTCAAATTGAAACACCAGTGCTCATAGCAATAGATTAACCTTGAAATTTAAAGCGGAACAAGCTTCATGCAGCCATCCAAGAGGTCATCATCGAAAGAA
>Ga0325410_1003561_pt1 | contig 17618 bp, 12 predicted proteins | sample PopdelMetagenome_16_FD_206182 | JGI IMG/M metagenome (GOLD analysis project Ga0325410, IMG submission 206182) | Populus deltoides microbial communities from Bellville, Georgia, United States - Xylem-PdIQD-R3 | ecosystem: Host-associated > Plants > Phyllosphere > Stem > Wood/Secondary xylem...
AAATATTAGCATAAATTGATTTTTAAAACACAGGATCGTGAGAAATTTGAGATTAAAATAAAATGTTAGTAAAATAATTGACATAAGAAACCAATTTGAAAGACCAAACTAAATATATTATCATGAGGAAAAATAAGAGAAAAATAAGTAATCAAGTTTTGAATCTAGGTGTTTGTTATTGTGGTAGTTTCTGCTTTAAATGTTTTTATTTTATTTTTTATTTGAAAACAATATCAAATTAATATTTTTTTAAAATGCTTTTCAATGATTTTAATATTTTTTCAATTAAAAAAAATACTTTTGAAAACTCTATTTAACATAATACCAAACACACATTAAATTAACTCATGTAACCATAAGTGCTAATAACCGTTGTTGCCTCAAACTCAATAGAACAACAGGATCACAATATCATGTGCCTCAAACTCAATAGAACAAGAGGATCACAATATCATGTGCCTGGCCATCACCACCACCACAAACACTAAACACCATTGTTGTTATTGTGGATCTCGATTTGTGTTGGTGTTGATGTGGGTTTTAATTAAAATGGTCTATTATATTATTTCTAAGGTTATTTAATATTTGGCCATATTTTATTTTTTATAAATGAAAAAAAATGGATTTAGGCAGCTCATAATAGGCAACCTGACCATATTAATATTATTTATATTGCTAAAATGGTGATATTAATATTATTTATATTACTAAAATAATTTATGAAAAAATAATAAAGATTTATATCTGAAAATAATTGACAGAGGTTATAACTCCCTCTTTATATATATATATATATATATATATATATAAACAACAACAAAGTAAGAAAGAGAAAATAATGTATTTTTGTTAAGAGAAGAAGGGACTTACAAAAAACACTCTTTACTAATTTTTGAACAAAAAACATGATTCTTCATTATTTATTGTGATTATGCTTGGAATAGTGATGCAAGTTTCTTGTTACATGATTATATTTTTTTTTTCTAATGCTATTGTTTCCAACAATGGACCAACACATATTGTTACTTGTTTTTTAATCTAAATAACATGTTTGATTTGTTAATTTATAACATACTTTCAATAAGAAAAATGAATAGAAGTTTAGTGGGGTTGGATCTTGAACTTTCTAGTATATGCTGTAATTTTACGGCTATATATACACTACTGAATTTTATATGCATGTGTGCTTCTAACTATTTAGATTTTGGTGTTTATGAACGTTGATGCAATTCTTTAGATACTTCTCTTAATTTTTGGCAATTGATATTTGGTTATGTTAAATCATGTACTTTAATGCAAAATAATATAGAATCTGATGATGTCTAAAAAATCCAAGTATTTTAGAAACAATGTTTATGTGTTAGATAATTAGTTAATCTCTTGGTTCTAGAAATTTGACTCATTCTCCTTAGCCAAGGTAGCTGGTAAACTAAGGTAGTTGGTGTCTGGTACATACAAAAGGTCTTCTTTTATAGCTTTGGAGGCTTTCAGATGCTTAACTAAATATATTTTTAGAGAGAAGGTACAATAATATTTTAGAAATAGATGCTCTAAAAATATGCATGTAATAAAAAATGAAGATTTTAAATCTCGTGTTTGAAGGATTTGTAGGGCACATATATATATAGCCTACGAGTCTTGTTCTTTTGTAGAGGAGAGGGGCAAAAAAGTAATTTCCTTTTGATAGCATCAATGAGAAACACATCATTAATATTGATGGAAATGTGGTAGGTCTTTATAAGACTTTTATACACCTAAAGATGTTGAAAGATAAGTATCATTGACCTTAATATTTTAAAGGTCATAAGAATAAACAAACAAAGTCTTGTGGTCTTATATAGGGCATTAAAAATTGTTAATTCTTTATCCATTTAGGTTTGGCATGATGCCGAGCCAAAGAATGTTGGGTGTGGCAGTTTGCCAGACCCACATGCACCTGGGCTCAACGTATAGTTGTGTCCAAGAATGTTAGGCTGACAGCTCACCGAACTAACATGTATTTGGGTTCAACACGTAGCTGAGGCCGAGGATGTTGGGTTATCGCTATGCTTTTAACCCTTTTAAACATGGACTTAAGCAAAAATAACATATATACAACATGATGATCCATCAATTCAAGTTTTTATGTTTTAAATACGTAAAGATTTAAAAGGTTATTAGCTTTAATGAGAGTTTTTTCTTTTTAACTTGAGAGTTATTTATCCCATCAATGAGAGACCTTTTTACGTTCCTCACGAGATTTATTTGTCCCATGCAGAAATGTTGGGATTCTTTGTGGCCAGGTGACTCATTCTTATTAATGAACAAAAGGACCTTTTACATTTCCCATATAATTTTTATGTCTCATATAGAATTGTTGGGATTCAACGTTGTTAGATGGCCCGTCTTTAAAAGAGGTGTTATTTGGAAAACAAAGCGATGATGTGTATTCAATGTAATAATTAAATAGATTTCTGGAGATCTGAGATGACATGAAAGGCTGTTCATCCAAGGGTAAGGGTGAAATATTGTTTCCTTTATAACCCTAGTCATTCTTGCTTCCATCTTTTCATTTAATTTTACTCTTTGTAACTTCTGAAAAACAATTTTGTTGAAGAATCCCTAGCCTAAATTTTCCTTAATTTGAGAAGAAAAATGTCTTTCTAGGTATTTCGTACCAAAAAGCTTCTTTATTCTTTTTTTTTTTTTATATATATAACAAAATGGATGCAAAAAGAGTCAAATCTAAAACTGGTGTTCCAACCTCGATTATAAAGGCTTATGTGACAATAATTCATCTGCCTTTACCCCTAATATTGGTTGAGGGTTGAGCTCCTCATCTCCAGTCAACAAGCTTAGAGCTCTCAGACGCGACTGAAGGCTTTGAGGAAATCTTCTAGGGAGTTCAAGGAATTTTTCTAGGGTCTATAGTTTTATCCGAGATGGTTGGGGATAAGATCTTCCTTGCCATATCCAACCTGTATAATTTCTTCAATTAATCAAGAGGAATATAAGTGGACTATAGTGTTACCTTCCATTTAGTTCTTATGCCAGACTTTGTTGACATTTTCCCTACCAAGGCTGCATCTGCTTAATACGAGGAATATCTAACTTAAGAGCTTGGCTTAGATGTCTAAGCCTTAGCTCCTCGTCTCTCTTTAGTCATGTAAACAACCCTAGTCATATGTCATATGGGGTTTATCCTTATATAATGCTTTTCATTTTATAATCTTTATTTTTGTGTTTCATTTCTATGTTGACTTGTGTGGTAAGTATGAGCCAATGCCCATAGTAAAAAATGTCATGTAGGGTCTAAAGCTCTTAGAAAACCTTTTGAAAGTTTGTATGGGTTAAACCCTAATATTTAGAAAAGTATTTAGGAGATAATCTTTTAGACAATCTATGTGAGTCAATTCTTATATTTAAAATAATATTTAAAGTTTCAAATTTTAACAAGAATTGAACTTTAAACTTTGCCTAACCTTAGTAGAATTCAGTAGGATTCACCCTTTGCTTGGAACCAAGAGAAAATCTATGTTACAAGTATATTCTTATCTATCTGATTGAATCACTAGTGAGTTAGTGAGATGTCCCTAAACATTGCATATTTTAGCTTGATTTTAGATTTTTATTATTGAGAAAGATCCATATGATGCATTATTGGAGATCAAATAAAAACTAGAAATTATATCTCTAGCTATATGAGAAAATAATTTATTTTTTAATAAAAGCAATAGTGTTCCTCTATGTCTCCAATGTAATCTTTGAGTCTCCAAACGAATCATTTATATCTCTAAATGAGTCTTCATGTCTCCAATAAAATCTCCATAACAAGATTTTCAATAAAATCTTTCTACTAAAATCTCCACATGTCAAGATAATTTCTTTATGTATCCAATAATTTTTACGGTAAGTGTCATAATCTATTTCTGGATCACTCCCAAATTCATTTTCCTTTTCTTTTAAAAAAAAAACTGCACGATGCCGTTTTGAACGGCATTGTGCTGCTTATTCTCCCCTGCGAATGCAGAGACAGGGGAGAAGAAGATTTTTGAAATGTTTTATTCCCGCTCTCTCTCTCCACCCCACTTGCCTAAAAATCCACATAACCATACTGCAAGCATTTTGGAAGAAACATGAGACAAACAAAGACCCATGCAGACAGAGACCCATGCCCTGCACTTGAACAGGTATGGTGACCAAGGTTGTTAAAATCGCGATTTAACTCGTAAAATCGTACGATTTTACGAGTTAATGTAGGCTTTACGTGCTAAATCGCTCATAAAACTCGAAAATGAATGAAATCGGATTAAAATCGGGTAAAATCGTTAAAACCGGGTGAAATCGTGTAAAAAAGCGATTTCAACACCGTTTTAACGATTTTGGCAGAAAATAAATACTGCCCGTAACCTTTGCCTCGCTCCAGCTGTCCAGCGGCTATTGGGTTATTGGGCCATTGACTATTGCGATTTGCGTGTTTTTTCATCTTTCTTTCAGCTGTTGATACACACACACACAGAGAACAAACAAAATCTAAATCCCTAAGCCTAAAATTATCTACACAAAATCGTGCATCTCTGAACTTCTTTGAACACCTCAAATTCTCAATGCTCCTGTTCTGCTGCTCCTGTTCGCCACTCGAAAACAAAGGTAGAAAGCGAACCAGGAAACGCGAAACTGTGTGAGTGAGCTTAACTCGGGCAAGAAGGAAAGAAAGGCACCTTCGGGCACACAACCGCTGAAGTGGAGGTTTCAAGTCCAAACCAGCCAGGAGAGAATAGATGCACGAAGCAGCTGGTTTGCATTTTAGATCTGAGAATCAACGAGTGAAGAAGCCAGTTGTTCTGAACGATCCTGAAACAGGGAAGAAAGAGCTCGATATAGAGTTGGGTGAAGTGAAATTTCAGCATTTCAAAAAGGGAGCATAGATCTAGGAGATTGAATGAGAGAAGGGCCCGGGTGGAGGAGAAACCAGAGAAATTTCCAGTATTCGTTCATGAGGAACAGAGGATGAAATTTCCAGTATTTTGTATCCTCTCCCTAGTGCTGTTTGTTTTGGGTTAGTGGAAGGTAAGGAAGATGATGATGTTTATAAAGGCTGAGATTTGGTGGAGATAGCTCACGATTTGATGGGCATGGTGTTGGTTTGTGTTTGAAAGGATGGCTATAGTGATGTGGGTCTCTGGATCGATTGAAATCTGGAAACATTTCCAGACTTCTTTGTTGGTCCTCTGTTGTTGTTTCTTGGTTTTTTTCCTTGTTTCCCCCCATTTGAATTCCCCGGTGTCCACCATTTCTTTGTAGGAGAGAAAATCTGGAATTAATGCAGTATTGAATGATTTATGGGACTTGATTCCTGGAGATGGAATTGGGAGATTAGAATCTGGGTTTATTTTGCTGGGATTTGGGGTTTAATTTGAATCCTGGACTAGATTGAATCAATTGGACAAAAGCAGACCAAAAACATGCTTTGAGTGGGCTGAGTTGAATTAGTTCAATTTAATTGGACTAAATTAATTGGAATGAAACAAATGGGATTGAAATGAAATTATAACTAAGATAATTGATCCTCAGAATGTTTCTTACTTTTAATTACAGTCCATGGCTTTTGAGTTTTTCAATCCCATTCAATTAAGATATTTAATCTTATGATTTTTTTCAATTTATATCCTAAAATATATCAATTCATCTTTTCAATTTCAAATTTGTCTTGAATTATTTTTTGTATTATTTTACATTTTTTACGATTGTTTGTTTTATCCCTGTTAATTATTAGTTAATGAAAAGTTATTTTAAATTATGTATGATTTTTTTTTGAACCATGTATTTTAAGATGTTTGAACTATGTATGAATTTTTATTTGAAGGCTTGAAATATGTATGAATTTTTATTTGAAGCATGTTTTTTAAGGTGCTTGAACTATGTATGAATTTTTATTTGAAGCATGAATTTTTTTTTAATGTATTTTAAAATTCCTTACGATTTCACGATCCGTTTTTACGATCCGAGTTTGTGTGAGGCTTTCCGTGCCGTGTTAAAATCGCGATTTTAACAACCTTGATGGTGACCCTCTCCCTCGATATTCTATAAATATAAGGGAAGATTACAGGACAAAGGGGGGGCAAAATTTTGGAGAAGGAGAGAAGGGCAGTGACAGAGGGGGAAGAAAAAAGAGAAAAGGGAAGAGAGATCGGGAGAGAGAGATCAACAGTTTTTTTTTGAGAGAGAAAGGAGAGACCGAAAGAGAGAAACAATAAGTTTTCGAGAAAGAAAGGAGTGAAGAGAAACGAACCGAAACAGCAGAAACTAGGGGGAGGAAGAAAGGAAAACAGGGGAGAACAGAAGAGGAAGAAGAAAAAAAAAAGGAGAGGGAGCAGGGAACGACCGGAGAGAAATATTACAGAAAGAGGGGGGACATTTGGGGGAGGCAGAGGAGAGAAAGGGGAGTGACAGAGGAAAAAAATATATACCAGAGAAGAAGAACAACCGTAGCTGCCACCGTGCTTCCTCTCCACCGCCACAGCACACCACCTGACCGCTGCTGACACTGCCATCTCCAACCGCTGCTGACAACCACGAAGAGACAGAGGAGAAGAAGAGAAGATAACGAAAAAATAGAGGAGAGGGCTGAGAAGAGAAACAGAAGAGACTGGAGAGAAGGAGGGAAAACCACCGCCGCTGCCAATGTCTCCTTCAACCACCGCTGACGTCCACGATTGTATCTCGCCACTCCAAGTAACCGGCTTCCCCGCTGCCTTTTGTTTATATGTCCTCTCCTGTTTTCATTTTTGCATGGAGAACGTGAGTCACGTTCTGCAGCAAAAATGAAAACAATTAGGTAGTTACTCTGCTGAGCACAGTAACTACCTGATTATTTTCATTTTTTTGCTGGTTACTGTGCTCACTTGGCTGGTGGGCTGGAACATCAGCCCAGCCCACGTGGCTGGGCTGAGGCTAGCCTTGTAGGCCCAACCTAGAATGGGTTGGGCCGGGCCCAGCTCTTTTTTCTTTCTTTTTTTTTTTGTAAAAAAAACTTTCCAAAAATATGGTTTGGGATTTTTACAATTTCCTCGCGCACTAGTTATGCTGTTTTTGATCAAGATTAACTGTATTTTTACGTCATTAAAAATACCCAGTTTTTGTCAAAAAAAAGAAAAAAATATTTTTGTGCATACGGCCAAGTCTCTAAAAAAAAAAAAATTACATCATATTTTCATACAACAAAGAAAACTTCAAAAAAAAAATTAAATGTTTTAGCATATATTTTGGCTTTAATAACCAGTTTATTAAAGTCACGAGAACTTGGCCAATATTTCAAAAATTCCAAAGAAATTATTTTGTTTTCTTAATATCAGGGATTATGAATTTATACGTAAAACTTACTCCCGATATTAAAAGGATAGTTTTTTTTTATAGACATTAGAACGATTAGACTTTGCCCCATAAGATAAGAACCTCCTTACTGAGGAGGGCTTTTCTTGAACCATAGGCGGACCAACAATAAAAAAACATGACAAGACCTTAGATTTTTATGAGACAATAAAACAATGCAGCTTAACTTAGGTAGGGCATATTTGGGGTGCTAATATCTTCCCTTTACGCAACCAGTCTCCATACCCAATCTCTGAGATCAGTTATGGTTCCTAGTAACCAGAATACTAGGTGGTGACTCCCATTCTATTTTTACCACTGATAAAAAGACAAGAATTTCTTGTCTCCTCATATTTGCCAAATAGATACACACATTGAGTATGGAGGAAGATCGCCGCGACGCCGCACACAGGCGACAGAATGACGACTCCACTGGGAACCCTGTGGACTAAGCATTTGTTTTGTCTGATTTTTGTGTTATTGTTGGTTTTGTTTGTTGTTGTTAATATGCAGTTCTCATTTGCTCATACGCTTTAATTTTGTACATATTTGTTCATGCATTGTATAAAATTATTTTATGCATCATTCACATTTGAGGGGAATTATACTGAAAAAACTTTAGGTTAAGTAGGAGACTAGCAGCTTACCTTACGACTTTTAATCAAGGTTTAAGTTTGTGTAAACCCTAACTCTTCGCTGAGTGTTTAGATTGGTAATGATTGGTGTACATGCCATCCCATTACCTACTGAGCCCCCATATTGCCTTCATGAGGGTGATCACTGGGACAACAAGAGACCCCTTTGAGACCAGGTAGAAAGCCACCCATCATGTAATGGCCCAAACCTATCCTTAGAGTATAAGCTCCTAAAGCACATGTACATACATTTACATCCATACACATACATCAATACACATATGCATCAGGTTGAAATATAGGTCCCGAAAGAGTCTACAACACCCGACTTCGAGCGAGAAACATGGAAGATGAAGAGCGCGCTCACCGTGACGCCTATTTTTAAGAAGAGTTGGAGTCTCTGAAGACAAGTGTGACTCGCCTCACTAGCTTACTCGAGCAAACACTAAGAAATACCTCTGGTGAAGGTCCTTCTAACTGACCGGTCACTTTTAATCAGATTCCAACAATAGCTCAGCCCGAAGAAAGAATGAGTGAACATGGTCAAGGGCCTCAATATAATCCAACATTTGTGCAGTCAGCAACACCTGCACCGGCTCCTACAGTCATGAATGCATTTGCTAACTAGTCCCACAAGGCTAAGTCATCTGATAACATTGATCAAGATAAGATGGAGGCGCTGGAAGCTAGAATCAGAGTAATTGAGAGGGTAGACTTATATGATCCAGTACGGGCAGCAGAGATGTGTCTGGTCCCAAATGTGGTTGTCCCGTAAAAGTTTCGTGTTCTTGAGTCCATCAAATATAGTGGAACACAATGCCTCATGACTCATCTCAAATCTTATTGCAATAAAATGGCGGAAGTAGTACATGATGAAAAACTACTGATGCACTTTTTTCAAGATAGCTTAAGTGGGGCAACATTGAGCAGGTACAAGAGATTGGACAACACAAAGATTCGGAGATGGAAAGACCTGGTGGATGCTTTTATCAAGCAGTACAAGTACAACATGGACATTGCTCCCGATAGAACTAGCTTGTCCAATATGGAGAAAAGGGATAAAGAAAGCATAAGGGAATATGCTCAAAGATGGCGAGAATCAGCTGCTCAAGTCAATCCCCCACTTCTGGACAAAGAGATGGTCACTTTATTTGTTTACACACTCAAAGCACCATATTACGAGTATGTGATGGGTAGTTCAGCCCATCAATTCACTGATGCCGTGGTAATGTGTGAGCGTATAGAGCAAGGCGTCAAGAGTGGTAGAATTGTGGTAGCCCCCGAGAAAAGAGGCTTCGAAAGAAAGGTGGTCGACCATGTTGGAGATGACTATAAGGGTAGGAAAAACACATTCCAAAACTATCACACTCCAAATTACTAACATAAACTCTTCACCTCTCTCCAAAAAACCCGAGCCCCAAAACTTTTAAGCTAGAAGCCAAATTGAAAATTACCAAAGGGGTCCAAGAACAACTACCTCCATTGCCGCTGCCCCTGAAAGAAATGTACCAGAAGCTATTAAGCATTGGGCATGTAGCTCTCGAACCTTTAGCGCCTTTGCAGCCACCTTACCCCAGCTGGTACAAGCCAGAGCTCACTTGAGAATACCATGCTGGTGTTCCCGGACATAACATTCATACTTGCAATGCCTTCAAGAGAAAGCTTCTGCAATTAATCAAGGCAGGGTGGATAGCATTCGAAGACACTCCTAATGTGAACATGAACCCTTTACCTAACCATGCTTGAAGCGATGGATCAGTAAAGGCACTAGAGGTAGAATGCTCAAAAAGCACCGATGGGTAAGGTAGGGTGCGAAAAAGGCAGCATAAATTTTAAAGGACTCGAATTTTGACCATAGTTTTTGTCCCCACTGTCAAATGAGACCTTTACAAGAGCTATTGTGGGAAGGCTAGCTTGAGAGGAGATTTATGAAAATGGAAGGTTGAAGCCTGCCCTATTATTGTCTTTTATTGGATCATTTTTTTTTAACCTGTTTCAGTCTTATTGGTAATTTGGATCACAATACCACAAGATTTTCTTTGTCAAATGAGCCTTTCTTGTTAATAAGATCATGTGTTTTCCTGTGTTTGGGACATGCCTTCATTTTTCTTGTTGTTTCATGCAAATAACACTCTGAGCACAATATTTACTCACAAAACCACTGCACCAAGAATCCTTCGGTGTGTTTCCCTTTTCTTCCAAAGAATTTTTGGGAATTCAAAGTTTAGTACAAAAACAAAAATCATTTTGGTGTTTGTTCAAAACTAACGAGTACTGAAAATTCAAGTGATTCCTTAGAAAGGTAACCATACACCTAGAAAACTTAAAAAAAAAAACAAAAAAACAAAAAAAACAAAAACACCATGAAGTGACTTCAAAAGCTGAGTTTTAATTGGATGAATAATGAGAAACCATTTTGCATACTCGCATGACAGCAAGGCTTACTGATCTTAAATGCAGGAGTTTGGAATGTAGAAAGACCATCTTTGATAATCCTTTCACGAAACTAAAATATATCCTTTGCAGTCCCCTTTTGAGCCTGGTAGGTTTTTGGAAATAACCTTGGCTAGTATCACACCCCAAACTGGGGGGCAAGTGCGAGAAACATAGAAAAAATCTTAACGATTGAAAGTGCCCAAAAAATACTGGGGGGCATAAAAGAAAATTCTCAATCATTAAAGCTACCCACGCAAAGCTGGGGCATGATAAAGAAAATCCAAAGGATCCAAAAATTTTGAGCAAAAAAACCAATACAATGATGCTCAAAATCAAATGAAGAAAACAAAAACAAAGAGAAAACCCAAGCCCAACACTAGGGGGCACGATAGACCATTTTGGAAAGACTTCAAATGACAAAAGGTCAAGAAACAAGCACAAGTTATTCTTAGTCTTGAAACCCTTTAAACACCTTTTGAGCTTGTAAATATCATTTTTTTTCATAACCAATAGCCCAAGCCTACTTTACGTGCCTAATCAAGCCCTTTCTGATCAAAGGCAAGCAATCTGGATTGGTAGGCAGTGCTTTCTCATGCAAACTAAACCATTATTCATGCAAATAAAATGAATGCTTTGAAGACCGGTTTTATGTACTCCTCAAATTAAATCTTAAACCTTTTTGACCAACCAAGTGTCACTTCATATTTTTTTTTCACCAAAATCAAAACAAAAAGTTTTCATCACTTCTGAAAACCTCTTCATAGTAATCACTTGAATTTTTTCAGAATGAGTTTGCTTTGAATCAATATCAAAATGATTTTTGTGTCTGGAATAGCTTTGAAATTCCAACATTTCTGCATGAAAACAACTCCTTGTCAAACCTTCATTCACATAGCCACATCCCCGAACCTGAATTGAACACTTGGGGGCATGATCAAGCCGGGGGGCAATAAAAAAACTCCTGGTAGGGCTGGCTTTATGATTTCTTTTCTAGGAAAAAATACCGGGCAAAATTGGCAACCTTTGAGATAAAGTGTAGAGGACAAAGAAGTATGATGATATCAAGCCCTTCCCAGAGGTCAAAATCATAAGAGATGACTCGAGCAAGCAAGAGAGAAAAAGCTATCAAAGTTTACTGCCAACTCTCCACCTTTTGAGAAAAGAAAGACACCATGAAGAAATGGGGACCTATATTTCTCAGGTAAGTATACATGCATATTGATCATAATGCATTGTTTTCAACATTGTCAGATCGGTGTTTCATCATCATCTTTTGGGTAGTGCGTTTTCTAACCCTATCTCATTTCGAGTGTGCCTTTATGCCCTTTCTTTCTTTTGTGTGCGTCTTTGAGCCACCACTTCTCAGGTAGTGGGTTTTCTAACCCTACCTCATTTCGAGTGCGCCTTTGAGCCCTCATTTCTTGGGTAGTGCGCTTTCTAAACCTACCTCCTTTCGAGTGCGCCTTTGAGCCACCATCTCTTAGGTAGTGCGTTTTCTAAACCTACCTCCTTTCGAGTGCGCCTTTGAGCCACCATCTCTTAGGTAGTGCGTTTTCTAACCCTACCTCCTTTCGAGTGTGTCTTTGAGCCCTCACCAACTTTTTTCTGGGTAGGTCACCCATTATAATTCGACCACTTCATGTTTTTTTTTATCTAGGTAGGTCACCCATTACAATGAGGCCATTCTTCCACTTGGGTAGGTCACCCATACAATGAGACCAATATTTTTTTGGGTAGGTCACCCATTACAACGCGATCAATTCTCCATATTTTTCTTATCTGGGTAGGTCACCCATTATAATGAGGCCATTCTTTCAGTTAGGTAGGTCACCCATTACAACACGACCACTCTTTCCTTTTCCCATTTCTTGGGTAGGTCACCCATTACAATTCGACTATTCTACATGTTTCTTTATCTAGTTAGGTCACCCATTACAATGAGATCATTCCTTCACTTGGGTAGGTCACCCATTACAATGAGACCAATATTTTTTTGGGTAGGTCACCCATTACAACACGACCACCCTTTCCTTTTCCCATTTCTTGGGTAGGTCACCCATTACAACTCGACCATTCTCCATATTTTTTTATCTGGGTAGGTCACCCATTACAATGAGACCATTCCTCCACCTGGGTAGGTCACCCATTACAACACAACCATTCTTCCTTTTTCCCAATTCTGGGTAGGTCACCATTACAATTCGACCAATTCTCCATGTTTTTATCTGGGTAGGTCACTTATTACAATGAGACCATTCCTTCACCTGGGTAGGTCGCCCATTACAATGAGACCACTCTTTCTTTTTCTACTTGGGCAGGTCGCCCATGAAAATAGACCAGGGTAAGTGTGAGGGTGTAGGTTGGTCGCCCCTGAAAATAGACCACTTCCACTTTGAGTATGCTTGGGCAGGTCGCCATGAAAATAGACCAAGACTAGTGTGAGTGTGTGTAGGCAGGTTGCCCGTGAAAATAGACCACTGTGAGCGTGCTTGGATAGGTCGCCCATGAAAATAGACCAGGGTAAGTGTGAGTGTGTGGGCCGGTCGCCCTTGAAAATAGACCACTTTGAGTACTTGGGCAGGTTGCCCATGAAAATAGACCAGTGTGAGCGTGTGTGGCCAGGTCGCCCGTCAAAATAGACTACTGTAAGCATGTGTGGGCAGGTTGCCCAAGATAATCAGATAATTTTATTTCCTTTTGTTTTCTTTACAAGCTTACTATGCAAAGTCTTTACTCTGTAAGCATTGTAAGGAGGAGGGCAACTGTCATAACTCATTTTTGGGTCACTCCCAAATTCATTTTCCTTTTCTTAAAAAAAAAACTGCACAGTGCTGTTTTGAACGGCATTGTGCTGTTTATTCTCCCCTGTGAATGCAGAGACAAGGGAGAAGAAGATTTTTAAAATGTTTTATTCCCGCTCTCTCTCTCTCTCTCTACCCCACTTGCCTAAAAATCCCACACAACCCATACCCACACAACCATACCCTGCAAGCATTATGGAAGAAGCATGAGACAGACAAAGACCCATGCAGACAGAGACCCATGCCCTGCACTTGAACGCGTGCGACAGTAAGATCTCCATATCTACATTAAATATCTTTAGCTTCAACAAAGATATCGATCCATGCAACATCTCCTTACATAATATGTTAACATTACTTTACATTCTCCACTTTCTAATAATAATAATGTTCTTTATCTTTAGAGGAACAAACAAATTGATCAACCCCTTATAATCTTTATAGTTAAATGCTTATCTCTCTCGTAAATATGATAATAAGAAGCTATAAAAAAAGTAACATCACTTGTATAAAATAGTAAGTATTTTCTTCCCAATACTTGTACTAATTAAGTCTTTCAAACATGATTATTTAAAAGGCTTGGGTGGCTATGAAAATTTCAATGTCTCCAATAAAATATCCGTGATGAGATTTTCATGTCTCCATTAAAATATCAATAACTCCAACAAAAATGCTATGTATTAGAGGTTATGTATTCTATCCATCTAACATCTCTTTACATAATGCTTTGTATTCTTGACTTTCTAAATAATAATGTTCTTTACCTTTATTGGAATAAACAAATTTATCATACTCTTATCTCTCTTGGAGGCAAACTCTCATCTCTCTTATAGATATGATAACAAAAGTCATAAAAAGATTACATCACTTGTATAAAATAGTAAGTATTTTATTTCCCATACCTTTACTAGTTAAGTCTGTTAAACATGGCTACTCAAAATACTTGGAGGGGGGGATGGTGGTGTATGAAAAATTATCCTAATCGTTGTCTTCCTTTCTCTTTTTTTTTTTTTATCTCCCCCCATCCCCTCTCTCATTTTCTCTCTCCTTGTTGTACGTGTATAATGTCACAACGAACATCCTTATGGATTAAATTTAGGTGTGGAAAGAATAAGGAATTCTTGTTCTTTTATGGTATAAATATTTGAAGTTATCACTTAGTGTTTTGGTTACTAAAAACCCTAACTGGTTTACAAAGTTTGGATAAGAGGACTGGTTGTGTATATGGAAGACAATATAACCTCTAATACACCCTACTTAAGGTAAGTTACATTATTAATTTGTTTAATTATTATTAAGGCTCTGTTGTATTTATATAACCATTAATTTGTCTATTGGTTAAAGCATATCCACATTAGTAAAGTGGATCATAGCTTTATAGGTCAAATCTAGCCATTTTAAAGCCAAAATATATTTTATATTTTTGTTTCCTTTAATAATAGGAATGCGTTTTACGTATAAATTTATAATTCTTAAATATTAAAAGTAAAGAGAGAGAGAGAGATGGAGAGAGAGAAAAGAAAAGAGAGATGGAGAGAGAGAAAAGAAAAGAGAGAGAGGGGGGTTATTTTATTTATTTGAACTTATTTTTTTTTAATATTGAAAATACATTTTACATATAAGTTTATAAATCCTGAAATTAAAAATAAACAAATTTATTTTTTAATTTAAAATCTAGGCGAAATCCTAATGGATATTTACAAACTCGTTGTAAAATCCATTAAATGATTTTTCTTAAATAAATGAAGAAAATATTTTATATTTTACAAAAAAATTGTGTGAAAATTATCTTAGAATTTGACCATATGCAATTAAAAACACAAATATATTTTTTTTAAGAAGGATTTGTTTTTGTTGTTTTTCTATTTTTTAACACTACCAGAAAACCGATAAATACAAACAGAAATACCGAGGGAATGTTTCTGTCGGTAAATTTTCGAGGGATTTTACCGAGGGAATATTTCTGTCGGTAAATTTTCGAGGGATTTTACCGATGGAAATATTCCCTCGGTATATACCGAAGGAATTACGGTGGGAAAAAAAATTAAAACAAAGCAAAAAAAATGATGACGTGTTAATATTCAATTATCCGTCGGTAAATCCGTCGCTAACGCGCCCCAATAAAAAGCCTGAGTCCCTTTATTTCACAAGAGACAGACTTATTTCTTCTTCTTCTTCTACTTCTTCTTCTTCTTCTTCTTCTTCTTCTTCTTCTTCTACTTCTTCTTCTTCACTATATGTAAAAAATATCAATATCTATTTCTTTCTCTTTTTTTCTCTCCTCATCTCCTTCTCTTTTCCTCCATGCTCGGGTATGTCTTCTTCTTCTTTCTTCTTTTATCCTCTTAGTTTTTTTTTTTAAATTAATATGTTTTACGAAATTTTTTCTCTCTCCGTAGCTTCACTTGCAACTACATTAAGGTAAGATTTTTTTTTCTTTTTTAATGATTTTTTTCACTATATGCCGATGGAATTTCCATCGGTAATAAAAAATTGTTACCGAGGGATATACCGATGAAATGAAGCGGATAATTTTATTTTTTTATTTCCGACGAATTTACCGACGGACAAAAAATTACCGATGAACGATTCACCGACGGAGCATTTCCGTCGGTAATTAATTTACCGATGGAATATGTGTCTTACGCCAACGGAAAAATTCCATCGGTAAAACTGTTAAATCTTGTAGTGTAAAACTAGTTTATTTAGTATCAAAAAAATATCTTACATATAAGTTTATAATTTCAAATATTAAATATAAAAGGATAAAAATGATATAAAAGATCCAAAATTAATTGCAAAATAGTTCTCCAAAAATATAAAAATTAATAAAAATCAAACTAAGGCATGTTAGGCAAAAAAAAAAATAATAATAATAAGGTTATGAAAAAATGTGTTAGGGCGTATTTGCCAAACATATTTTTAGGGAAAATAATTTTTTTCCTTGGTTATTTTTTTTATTTAGTTTAGAAAAATAATTTTTTGATGGTGTTCTTATTATTTTTTATTTTGTTTAGAAAATCAAATCTTATGCTTGGACAAATTTCATATTTCTCCTATTTAGTATAGGAATCCGTATAATTATTTGTTATGATTTTTTTTCCCTCTTAGAGATAGACCTAGGATTAATATAAGTAGAGTTATTTAATTTATATTTTTGCAGACTACTAAGAAAAAATAATTTAATAATAAAAATTTAAATGAGAGTTTTTTTTTTCCGTGTATTACCTTATTCAACATAATTATCAGAATATTATGTTACTCATGTTTACTATTTTTCTTATATTATTCGTGTATGCGTCAAAACTTTTATAAAGCAGTATTCCAATAGTTCCATACGTTTAGAAATCTCTAGCTCTACCAAAGGTTGAAGCTTTTTGCTTCGTTAGCAGCCCATTGTAAACTTCCAACTTGATATTTTCTTTAAAATTATAGAATTATTGAACAAGTAGGCTGCTCTTGTCCATTTTGCAATGATTTTTCAGAAAATAGTAATCAATTAATTGCTCCTACGCTACCGAAAAGTGTAGCTGCTTTGATCATGTATGCGTTGGTAGAGTAGCTCTTGGATCATTCCAAAGGATTTTGATTGCTTATTTCAGGCTTGGAAATCCTTTACTTTTGGCAAAATGCAATAATCAGGTTACACCAAATTGGGAGGATACCCATTCCCGGATCTTGCACAGAGTTGCTTCGTTTCTCCTCTAGAGGAAGTGCTTTGGCTAATAGTTCAGAAGTAATACACAGATAAGCAAAACACTAGACTTTAGTTGCTGGGTTTTGTTTAACTTCTGATTGTAAACCTTATAGCCATCTTTTTTATAGTTTTCTTTCTTTCTTTATAATATAATATTTAACAGTTTTACTAACAGGTATTTTCCGTCAGTATAAGATTACCATGCTGTCGGTAAAAATTTTACCGACTAATTCACCGATGAAATATGTCCGTCGGTTCATATTTTGTTACTAATTTTATTGATAAAAAAAACCTGATGGTTTTACAAATGAAAAATACACGCAAAATAAAAAAAATTTTCGCTGAAAATATACCACAGATTTATTCTGTAGTTCTATCAGTAAATTACTAATAAAATAATAACATCGGTGATTGTGCAAAACGCCTTTTGAGTTAGATTTTATACTAGTGTTTTAGTTTGAAGATTTTATTTTATGATTTGATAGATATAAAAATAATTTGATGGTGCTATTTTTTTTGGGATATAGAAGATATTTTTACAGTAGGGTTTTAGAAATGTTGAAGAATTTACGAAAGAATTGATATTCGGAATGCTGACAATTAATAATGATCCAAGAAATGCTGCTTAATCCGTGCGCAACAAGCATTAAAATGATTAACCATACTAGAAGTAGTGCATTTACATGAAAGCATCATCGA
>Ga0325410_1003567_pt1 | contig 17612 bp, 6 predicted proteins | sample PopdelMetagenome_16_FD_206182 | JGI IMG/M metagenome (GOLD analysis project Ga0325410, IMG submission 206182) | Populus deltoides microbial communities from Bellville, Georgia, United States - Xylem-PdIQD-R3 | ecosystem: Host-associated > Plants > Phyllosphere > Stem > Wood/Secondary xylem...
GTTGAATGGAAAGTGACATGCAACCACTATTGCCTTCACCGGCCATCTTGGAGGAGTTAGCGGCCCTTACACACGAAATCTCCTGTTAATTATTGCGAATCTTAAAAATTAGCCATAGATTAATAAATTTTTTTTTAAAATTGAACAATTAGTTAAAACTATTGATGAAATAACACAACTAAAAAAAAATTAGTGAAATAATACAGTTTGTACATGCCGTGATTAAAAAACATAATTTTTATAGCTTTTTGCTATTCAAAATAACGATATCTGTTAAAAAAATTATTAAAAGGTAGAGAGAAGAAGAAAAAAAAGATCTTGAAGATATATCAAAACTTTGAATATGACACACCGACATCATTAAAAAAATTCCAACAAGACGAATCCAACAACACCAAAACAGATCACTAACGGTGGAGGGTGACCCACTTGTCTTTGGTGGCAAGTGTGGCTCACTCGAGTCACCTTTGGTAACCTTTCTTGGTATTATTAGATTTGTCTCGTTAAGATATTTTTTATGATATTGGTGTGTCGTAATCGAAGCTTTGGTGTGTTTCTAGAGTCTTTTTCTTTATTTATTTCTTTCATTTTCTCTTTCTTCACTCCTCTCTCTCGCACATTTAATATTTTTAAAGGATATCGCTATTCTGAATAGCGATAAGCTATAAAAATCATTTTTTTCAATTATAACATGTAAAAATTATATTATATTGTCAATTTTTTTTTTCAATTGTGTTATTTTACTAATATATTAAAAAAAAAAGGTGTCAAAAACAAGAAAAAAAAAACTAATATTAATCTTGTATTTTACAACATTGACCACGCCATATCTCAGGACTGGTGAACATATAGACATAGCAGTATACAGTTTTTTAATCAACTTGATAATATAAAGAATGAAGCGGGTAATGTTAATTAACAATATACTGCTAGATATTAATAAAATATCGTTAGATTTTTTTAAGATTGACTATTAGATTAGTGGAACTAACTCGCAAATAGATCTTAATTTAAGATCATTATCTAATAATTTATATGTATTAGAAAGGGCAATAAATAATTAATGAATAAATAATTTAAGATTGGGTAGGCCCAGCGGTGTTTGTTGGATTTATCTTTCAAACTGGTGGTGCTGCACCTACTGGAGGGCGGGTGGGCCTGAGTTTCTTGCCATGTTCAGTGTCCCTCTCGCAGTAGGAGTTAAAGCGTCTCACTTTCCGAATATTTATTTATTTATTTATTATTATTATCATTTCTATCTTTACTGAAAGACAATTTCTGATGCTTTTACGTAAGCACTGACAGCTAAGGAGACAGTTTATGATGTCATAATGTACTTTCCCTGCCAAGGGGTAGGTTAAATGACAGAACAAAAAAATTAACAAAAAATCAAATTAAATCAGGTTAATTTTTAAAACCAGTATTTTTGATCTTGAAACTAAGATAATTAAGATTAAAAAAAATCTTGAACTATATTCTTAACTATCAAAAAAATTAAAAATAAAATAAGTAGTAATCAAAACAATTAGAACCAAATGAAAAAAATAATAATAAGGGACTCAATCGAAAAATAGAATGAGAAAAAAAATTCGATAAGAAAAAATAAAATAAAATATTGAAAAATAAATTAAGAAAATGATAAAAAAAAGAACAATTAAGCAAATGAGAACTAAATCTAAAAAAAAATGAAATAAAATATTGAGGGATAAAATTAAAAGAAAAAAAGCCAAGAAAATGATTAAAAAAAACCAATAATGAAGAGAATAAGTACTAAATTTAATATAAAAATAAAAAAATCAAATATAAATGGATGAACCGGGAAAAAAAATAATCTAAGAAAGAATCCAAAACAAAGAAAGAACAATAAAAAAAGAATCATAATTGAATTTTTTTCTCTATTATTTTTTTTATCAAAATAATACCACTTTTACTTTTTAGCTGAATAAAAAATCAAGCAATTAGTTAGGAAAAAAAATAATGTTAACACTTATTGATTTTTTTTTATTTTTTTATCAAAATAATATTAGTTTTACTTCATTCATAATAAGAAATCTGATTGGCCCTAGTAATCTTACTTATTCGACCCAACCCAAATCCTGGACATGATGGATTTCGACTCTCAGGCTAGGTTTTCAGCCTTTCTTCAGCGTGCGGCGAGTTTAGTGCAGTGTGCTTCTCCTCGGCTACAGAAAAATCAACAGTAAACCTATGGCAATAACTCCTCCAATCGGTCTTAAAATAGAGGTCGCAATCGTTCCTGTGGTGGCCGGAGCCATGACTTCAATCGTGATTTGAATGGATCTTTAGGTACGGGCTTCACTTCCCATCAGATGAGTGTGTGTCGCCAGCTCTACAAAGAATTTAATCATACATCTCACGGGTCTCCACAGAAACTTTAATAATCGGTTCAGCAGGCTGTCAATTTTGTTTCTCACACCACCTTTACTGCTATTAAGTTTAGTGGAGTTCAACCATCTAGGTGGTGGTCCAGTGATAAAAGATTGGAATTAAGAGGTTTGCTATCTCTGTGGTCTCAGGTTCGAACCATGTGGTTGCTCATATGATGGCCACTGGAGGCTTACATGGTCGTTAACTTCAGGGCCCGTGGGATTAGTCGAGGTGCGCGTAAGCTGGCCCAGACACTCACGTTAAACTAAAAAAAAAAAAAGGTTTAGTGGAGTTGTAATCTTGATGGATGTAGTTCAACTGGTTATGTTCTAAGTTTACTTTTTAAAGATCATCAATTCAAGTTCTACAAACCTCAGAACCACTAGAAGCTTACATAATAGTTAACTTTAGGGCCCGTGGGATTAGTCGAGGTGCGTGCAAGTTGGCCCAGACACTCATGTTAATAAAAAAAAATTTAGTACAGGTTTAACTCTGAGGGGTGTAGCTCAACTTATCAAATTTTGAGTTTGTTTTCTAGAAGTTACTAGTTCAAGTCCGACAAACTTCAGAGCTATTAGAGATTTATATTGTCTTTAATTTCAAAACCCGTTAGATTAATCAAGATACACGCATACTAACTCGAATCCACGATAATAATAATAAAAAAAAATAGTGCAAGTGTGTTTCTCCTCGGCTGCAGAAAAATCAGCAATAGACCTATGGCAATAACTCCTCCAATCGGTCTCAAAGTAGAGGTCGTAATCGTTCCTGTGGGGGCAGGGGCTGCGGCTTCAATTGTGATTTTAATGGATCTAATAAGGTTAGCTAGCTAGTGCTAGCAGAGGTTGTAATAGTGTCCAAATTATTCTAAAAAATTGTTGTTTTAGAATTTTTCTTATTTTTCAATGTTCAGTAAAACATAGTCTGTGCTGGTAAGTCTGGAATTTCATCATGGCGAATATATATATATATATAGGATCTTATAACATGATTTATTTATTTATTTTTGCTTGTGCGTTTAGTCTCACCATATAATAATATATCACCATTCCTTTGTTTGCAAGATGCATCTAACCCATTACACACTATTTAACAATATCTTAGACTATACGCATAAGTACAAATGCAAGAAATTTTGTTGTTCATAAGCACTATATAAAATATCTTCATAATTATTTTACACAAACTTTAAAATTAATATTTTTTTATAGTTTAGCATGATAAAATTTCAACTTACCAGCATGAACTTTATTAGATTCAGTATCATATCATCTATTTTTTTTTAACGTGGGTGTTCAGGTCAGCTTGCACGTACCTCAACTAATCTCATGGGCTCTGAAGTTAATGACCATATAAACCTCTAGTCAGGGGCGGAGCTAGGATTATTTGTTAGGGGTGGCCAAAAATAATATAACAATATATAATATTTGTTTTAATTTATTATACAGTAAAAAAAACCTGCATTATTTAGTTTTATTCAAATAACTTATTACAAACATATAATGACCTTTGTATAAGGTAAAAGGTTTGGAGCAATATCGAATTCAGTCAAAGCAATGAAGTTAATTCCATCTTCATGATGTATCCATCACTTTAATGTTGTTGGTCTTTATATATTGTCATCACTTTAATAAAGAATGATTCTTACATATTTATTTTAATTGTGCTCATCGTTCTTTCATAGAATAGAAATCATCGATTATCATATCAATTGTGAATCTTTCAGCAATTTCTTTTTCTATGTAGACAATCAAATAATTTGCAAGAAAATCATCCTCCATCCGATTACGAAGCCTTGTTTTAACAATCTTCATCCCTGAGAAAGCTCGTTCAGTAGTTGCTGTCGAAACAGGAAGAGTCAAAATAAGCCGAATCAACCTGTCAACTAGTGGATAAATTGTTGATTTTCCTGTTTCAACCAGTCCTTGACATAAATCAGCAATCGATGACATGCTCTTTAACTTTGGATGATTGGGTACATCAAGCTCATAATGCTGCAACTGAAGTCTCAAATGAATTTTTTCTTGGTCAGAAAAATCTTGAGGATAGAACTTGTCAACAAGTAAGCATATATCTTCAACATTGAATAATTTATAGCTATTTCTAGGATCTAAAGCTGTGCTCAACTTAAGAAGCTCGATCGCCTGCTCATTGAATCTATTATTTAGCTCTTACAATTGTTGATCAATGATAACTGTAGATATATCAACTCGGTAGTGATGTTCAACTGTTACTAATTTTTGTTTACGGCGAGATCTTCCCACACTAGAAAAACAAGCATCCATATCAGGAACTTCAATGTCTTGATGCTTACAAAATGATGTCACTTCTTTTAAAAGAGTTTTCCAACCATCATCTCTTAACTTCTGAATTAAAGTCTTTGTGGTAGTCACTAAATGCATAGCATTTAAAATGTCTTGAGATTTTTGTTGCAGAGCTTGGCAAAGCATATCAGTAATTCCCATAACATCCTTCATTATATGTAAGATGAGTGCAAAATCAAATGACATTAGCAACTTAAATGAAAAAGCCGCATCACCACGTTGAGAATAAGTAGATCCATCTAAAGCAATGTTTTCAAGAACCAAGCAAGTTGCCCCATATATTTTTATCAAATTGCAAATTGATTTGAAGTGTGAACTCCATCTGCTATCTCCAGGTCGTTGCAAACCACCAACTTGATTAACTCCTTTACCCGTTTCAATCTCACCAATATCAACTAAATGTTCAATTGTAGATGCTTGAAAAGCCCGTAATTCATCATTACGCTTACAAGAAGCACTAACAATGTTAATAATATAAATCAAATTCTGAAAGAAAGTGTGAACATCAGATATTTCTCTAGCTGCAGCAATAAGAGCCAATTGTAATTGATGAGCTAAGCAATGTACATAATATGCATAAAGGCAATCATTAATGAATAAAGCTTGCAAACCATTCCACTCTCCATGCATATTACTGGCACCATCATACCCTTGACCCCTAATATTTTGAACATCCAGATTATGATGAGATAAAACAAAGGAAATCTCTTCCTTAAGAGTTGCAGCAGTTGTATCTTTGACATGAACTATATCCAAAAATCGTTCTCGTATAAATCCACTTCTATCAACAAACCTAATAACAAGGGCCATTTGCTCTCTTCTAGATTCATCTCGAGCTTCATCAACAGTTACACAAAATCTTGCATCACCAATCTCATGACGAATTGAAGACTGAACATTTCTAGCAAAGACATGCAAAATTTCTTTTTGAATTTGATGTGAGGCGTATTTAGCATTTTGTGGAGCATTACCCAAAACAAGAGCACCTATTTGTTCATTGTATGATTCTAAAAGTTCCATCATTTCAAGAAAATTACCTTGGTTTTTTAATTCTGGACAATTATCATGCCCTCTAAAAGCACATGCTTGAAATGTGAGCCAACGAACAATATCTATTGAAGCTTTAATACGCAATCGATTATTCTGAATTTCTTGAGTAGTTTGCCTCTTAACTACCTTCTCAATATGACATGACTGATTTTTCAAATTTTCCAAGCACCTGGTAGCAAATCTATGAGCTGAATTTGGACATTTTCCCATATGAGTCAAAAAAGCACATCGTTCCCCATCATTAACTTTCTTCCAACAATTAAATCCTTTAACAGTAAATGTGTCTAATCCTGGTTTTCTAGATGGTTTACTTGGAAATAAATAGCAAGGGAAACAAAATGCAGTATATTTCTCTGAATATTCAAGCCACAGATAACTTTTGAACCAATGAGACTGAAATCGACAAGGATGTTTATTACCAGTTAGCGGATATTCAGACATCAAAGGTTGATATGACCCCAAATTAATGTATGCCCTTCGAATTTCATCTTGTTGATTAACCGAGTATTCCCAAATTTGAGGACGATTGCTTGAATCTCTAATTAAATGAGCAATATCGATTCTAGTAAGAGGCTGCTCACTAATTAGCGCAGGTTCTTTGTAAACTGAAGCACATAGAGGCTGCTCAACCATAACTTCAACATTACTTGGAGTTGGTTCACTAGGCTGTGAGTTGTCAATATTTTTCCTTTTTTTTTTCAAAAAAAGAATCAATTCTGCTTATTTTGTTCATGGTTCAACCTAAAATCAAAACATATATAGTGAGAAAAAATTGATAATTTTAGTGGCTCTGCTAAAAACAAAACATAAAAAAAAATTTATGCATAATCAAAACAAACTAATAAAATATATCTAATCAATTAGAAAAAAAAATCACTATAACAAGAATTCAAAAAACAATTGTTAGAACTAGCAAATTTGAAAAAAAAGAGCAAAAATTATAAAATTATAAAAAAAATCTTATTAAATTATTAGTAAACATCTCAAAACAAAATAAAAATATATTTTAAATTTGAGTTATTGATATCTAATTACGTACCTTGTTTTGTTTACTAAGAAATAAATCAAACAATACTCTGCTTCAATCTTTCCGCACAAAAATTCTGTTTAGGATCTTTATTCTTGTTTTTATTTTGATAAGCTGCGTTAGAATTGCAACAATTTATATTAGGGTTGTACTTTGTAGCCTATAGCGAGAGAAAAGACAAGAAACACATTGATCACTTTGTAGCCTATTACTTTCAACGTAGATTTTTTTTTTTATCACAATCCATTAATTAATTACACAAAGTTGGTGGGCTGTGGGACCATTATTTTCAGTCTTTTGTTCTCATCACCCAGCAGATATCCACAGCCTTAGTTCCTATTAATTCACACTTCTGTTTTACCCCTAAAAAAAAAAAATTCTTGCAGGATCTCGGGCCCCTACTTGCCCCCCTTCACTCCGCCCCTGCTTCTAGTGATCATCATATTAGTTACTATAGGACTCGAACATGAAACCACAAAGAAAACAAACTCTTTAATCTCAAGCTTTTATCACTAAAACACCTATTAAACGGTTCATATCACTCATCTTTAATATCATAAGTAAAATCATGTCTTGCAAATCATACATTCAATAACAAGAAATGTTATTCAATAGAAAGGACAATGCCATCATTAATAACCATCTAATAATTTTCTTTTTAGAAAAAAAATTCCTATAAAAGAAAAGGAATTTCCTCATAATTTGAAACACAATTACAAAAGGAGTAAATATGAATTAAATCTTTAATGTATTTTTTTATCTTATACACGATTCTCTATATAAACACGATGCCCATATGGATTTGTAAGAATAAATTTGAGGATTGGTTTGGCTCGAGAATAAATATGAAGCAGCTCCCACTGTTTAAAATTGAATTGGTTTGGCTTCAATTTTAAAATCAAAAAGCAAATTAGTAATTTAATTTTATATAAAAGGACATCATTAACTCCATCCCAAGTCTTATAGCTTAGAAATTCCACTGTGCAAATCTGTATTTCACAGCACAATTACATAGAGTTTCCACCTAACGATTTAGAGTATTTGTTAATGATCACCTAGGATCGGTTCGTCAAGCCGTCTGTCGCGTCTAACGCTTTGTTGGAAACTAACACACTGAAACTTAAGGAACAGTGAAGCAAATGATGTCTCTACCTGCGAAAAGGGGACATGCAAGGATTAAAAAACATCCTATTCTAGATTAATTAGTCTTGTCTTAGTTTTATAGCAATGCTTCCTGTTCTAAAAGCTAATGATGAGAAATTCACGAGGTTTCTGGTTCCCAGCTAGGTTATTAAGTGTAGAAGAACAAGTCAAAGAGAAATCTGCAGGAACGTAGCTATCCAATATTCAAAGTTTGAAATCAAACAAGATTGTATCTACTGTTTAAAATTCAAACTATCAGATATACATGCACATATGTAGGAAATCAGTTAGTATTATCATGTATTTAAACCCTCTGTACATGCACACACTGCAATAAGAAAGATATAGAAGACAATCTTTAAACATTTCTTCTTTAAGTTATATAAGTTTATATGGTATCAGAGCCCCTACAAAGACAAACGTCTTCTCTTCTCTAAATTCTAAATGGCATCTTCATCATCCTCAAACTCCACTACTCCTGCAACTGTCCCAACCCTTTCCAATCTCCCATTCACTATGACTATTAAACTACACTCCTCTAACTACCCTGTGTGGAAAGCTCAAGCTGTGCCATATTTTCGTGGTCATGATCTTTATGGCTATCTTGATGGCACGATCTCTATTCCACCAAAAGAACTCAATATCTCTGACTCTACCACAGGTACAAGTCAAACAATTCCTAATCCTCTCTATCACCAGTGGCTTCGTCAGGATTCCTTAATCCTAGCCACCATCAACTCCTCCCTAACTGAAGATGTACTCACTTAAGTCATGTCCTACACCACCTCACGTGAGGTATGGCTTGCACTTGAAAACAATTTCTCCTCCCTTTCTCGTGCTAAAGTAATCAAGATTCGAACTCAGTTAGCAAATACTAAGAAAGGCGCCATGACAGCTAATGAATTTTTCCTCTCTGTCAAACGTATGGCTGATGACCTTGCCCTTGCTGGACAACCTCTCCCAAATGATGATATCATCACTTATATTCTTGCTGGACTTGGCCAGGAGTATGATTCCCTGGCCTCCACCATTTCCTCACGGCGTGATCCTGTCAGTTTGGAGGAACTCTTCTCTCTGCTTCTCATATGTGAATCACGGATCAATCATAATAATCAACCACTTCTTGCTTCTGCCAACCTGGTCACCACCTCACCCCAGCAATTCCATCGCCAACCTGGCACCGTTCAACACTCAAATCGTTATCGAGGTCACTATCGTGGTCGGGGCCACGGAGGACGTTCTCACTTTCATGATTCCACCCACTCATCATCTCTTATATGTCAGGTATGCCTCAAACCAGGTCACAGTGCTTGCAAATGCTATCATCGCTTTGATTTATCTTATTAGGCTCCACCTCATTCCAAGAACCAGCCACAAACTCTACTTGCTGCACACTATCTGCAACCAGATAAAGAATGGCATCCCGACACAGGGGCAACTCATCATCTCACCAATGACGTAAACAATATCCAGATTTTTCATGCCAACCATGAAACACAAGATCATGTTCAGGTGGCTAATGGTGCAGGTCTGAAAATTATACGCAGTGGCACTTCTACATTATCTTCTCCATCTAAATCATTTACTCTTAATCAAATTCTGCTTGTTCCTGATATTCAAAAAAATTTGTTATCTGTCCACCGTTTTTGTCTCGATAATAACGTTTTCTTTGAATTTCATGCCTCTTTCTTCATTGTGAAGGACTACTCGGGGAATACCCTACATCGCGGCCCCCTCAGTAATGGACTATACAACTTCTGAGCTTCCTTAGCTCATTTTCAGCCGCAGACTTTTTCCAGTGTTCGTGTGTCTTCCCAAATCTGGCATCGTCGTTTTGGACATGCTTCCTTTCCTGTTATTCATCAAGCTATTTCTTTACCAATTCCAAATAAAACTCACCCCATCTGTTCTGATTGTCAGTTGGCCAAGAGCCATGATATGCCCTTTATCAGAATGCATGTTGCTATTTCACAACCTTTAGAATTAATATATTCGGATGTTTGGGGGCCAGCTTCTACATTATCAACCTCTGGTGCACGTTATTATATCAGTTTTTTGGATGATGCTACTAAATTTTTATGCCTTTTTCCCTTAAAACTCAAATCTGACGCATATCAAACCTTTCTCAGCTTCCAAACTGCTGTTAAACGCCAATTTGGAAGCAAAATTAAAGCTTTTCAAAGTGACTGGGGGGGAGAATACCGTAGCTTAAATAGATATCTACACAATCAAGGCATCAACCATCGTATAACCTGTCCCTATACCCATCAACAAGCTGGTGCCATTGAAAGGCGTCATAGGCAAATCGTTGAAATTGGACTAGCCTTGCTTGCTCACTCCAATTTGCCTCAAAAATTCTGGGAAGATGCATTCTTAACCGCAGCTTTTATTATAAATAGACTTCCAACTCCCATCTTAAATCATAAATCTCCATATGAAATGGTTCATCATCAAAAGCCTGATTATAATTTTTTACGCACCTTTGGTTGTGCATGCTGGCCCTATTTACGTCCATATAATCATCACAAACTTGATTTTCGATCCAGAAATTGCATTTTTATTGGGTATAGTATTGGTCATCGAGGTTACAAATGTCTAGATATGTCCACATGTAGAATTTTTGTTTCCCGTCATGTTGTCTTTGATGAAAATCTCTTCCCATACACTGCACCAAACTCTCCCAGTCCTTCATCACAAACTACTTCTGTTACCCTACCATCCAATCTCAATTTATGTTCTGCAGGTTCCTCTTTTTCTACAGGTGCCACTCCTCAATCTACTGCATCAAGCACTCTGCATGTGGCTTCTCCATCTGGACCTCAAACTGATCATGGTGTTCATTTGAACTCTCCCGCAATCACTTTCAATGAGCCTCTCCATACTGATCCTCCACCCCATATTCCTTTACCCTCTGCCTCTGCTCCACCCCTGCAAAATTTGCACCCAATGACTACAAGAAGCAAAAACAACATCCATAAACCGAAGTTGCCACCTGATTTCCACGTCAAATATCTCATTCCTAAAGCTCTTCTATCTACAATCCAAACACCAGAGACAGAGCCAACTTGTTACACAGAGGCTGTTAAATATCCACACTGGCGCACTGCTATGAACACCGAGTTTGATGCTTTACTACAGAATGGGACTTGGAATTTAGTTCCCAAACCACCTACTTCTAATCTAGTTGGATGTAAATGGGTATACAGGATCAAAAGAAAAGCTAATGGTGATATTGACAGATTTAAAGCAAGACTTGTAGCCAAAAGATTCCATCAACAAGAAGGTGTTGATTTCAGCGAGACATTTAGTCCTGTGGTAAAGCCAACCACAATGAGGTTGGTTCTCTCATTAGCTATTTCACGTGGCTGGCCTCTTCGCCAAATTGATATTCAGAATGCATTTTTACATGGTCACCTGCATGAAGATGTTTACATGGCTCAACCTCCCGGTTTTTCTCACTCTCAGTTTCCAAATCATGTTTGCAAGCTGGAAAAATCTCTCTATGGTCTTCGTCAAGCACCACGAGCATGGTTTTCACGTTTGACAGATAAGCTCAAATCTATTGGTTTTCTTGGAAGTCAAGCTGATCACTCCCTCTTCGTTTATCATCACAATTCCACTCTTATTTATTTTTTGATTTATGTCGATGACATAATCATAACTGGCAGTGATATTGGTTCCATAAACCAAGTGATCAAATTGTTGCAGGGTGACTTTGCAGTCAAGGATATGGGTGAACTAAGCTACTTTCTAAACATTGAAGCTATTCGCACTGATGATGGTCTGTATCTATCACAACGACGTTATATTCTAGACCTCTTAATGCGCAGCAAAATGGACAAAGCCAAACCTTGTCTTACTCCAATGTCAACCTCGCTGCCATTATCAAAATTTGCTGGTATTACTTTCCATGATCCTTCTTTATACCGAAGTATCGTTGGAGGGCTTCAATATCTTTCCTTTACTCGGCCAGACATTGCGTTTGCCATTCATAAAGTTAGCAAGTTTATGCATAATCCTATGGACATGCATTGGGCGGCCGTCAAACGCATATTGCGTTATTTGAAGCACACCATTTCTCATTCTTTACTCATTCAGCCTACTGCGAATGTTACTTTACAAACATTTAGTGATGCAGATTGGGCGTCCGATCCTGATGACAGACGTTCCATTGGCGCCTATTGTGTATACTTGGGCAATAATCTAGTTTCATGGAGCTGCAAGCAACAACAAACCGTTGCTCGCAGCAGTACAGAAACCGAATACAAAGCCCTCGCCAATGCAGCAGCAGAGCTTCAATGGATTAAGTCAGTGCTCAATGATCTTGGTGTTCCATCTGTGCATTCTCCTATTCTATGGTGCGACAACATAAGGGCTACTTACTTAACAAGTAACCCCATATTTCATGCTCGCACAAAGCATATTGAAATTGATTTTCATTATGTTCGTGACCAAGTTATGCGTGGGCAACTTCTTGTCCGCTTCATTTCCTCTAAAGATCAGTATGCCGATGCTCTCACAAAACCACTTCCCTCAGTCAGATTTCATACTTTGCGAGACAATCTCAGGGTTCGGTCCCTACCCTTTCGATTGCAGGGGCGTGTAGAAGAACAAGTCAAAGAGAAAGAGCATGCTGCAACAACCACCAAATCTGCAGGAACGTAGCTATCCAATATTCAAAGTTTGAAATCAAACAAGATTGTATCTACTGTTTAAAATTCAAACTATCAGATATACATGCACATATGTAGGAAATCAGTTAGTATTATCATGTATTTAAACCCTCTGTACATGCACACACTGCAATAAGAAAGATATAGAAGACAGTCTTTAAACATTTCTTCTTTAAGTTATATAAGTTTATATTAAGAATCTTTGGGAGAGAAAACATCAAGTTGTCGATATGGTTCATAAATTGTGCAGTCATCATAGACTGGGAAAGAAAGATTGATAATAAGAACATAAACTCGTATCAGTTACTGATCGTTTTTTGAAAGTGGGCTACAGGAACAAGATGAAGAGGTGATTTCTTACGAATAACTGGTGTAAACACCTCACTCATATCTAAATTCTCTGCGGTGATGCCTTCAGGAAACTCCCAGTCAAACCAATACAAGATATTAGCTAGAACATGTTCAACTTCTACAACTGCAAATGCAATTCCAGGGCAACCCCTTCTGCCAGCACCAAAAGGAATGAATTGGTGGTTTTGGCCTTTAAAATCAACTGATTTATTTGCAAATCTCTCTGGGATAAACTCTTCAGGACTATCCCATAATTTGGGGTCACGTTGAATCGCCCACGAATTGATCATCACTTTCAAATTGGCAGGGATGTGATAGCCTTCCAATTCAAGACTTGCAGATGTTCTCCGGCCAATAAAGAGAGGCGGATGTAACCTCAGAGTCTCTTTCACAATACACTTTAAGAAGTCCATTTGATCGATATCAATTTCTTCCACCTTGGATTTTTCTCCGACAACACCTCTTACTTCTTCTTGGACTTTCTTCATTGCACTTGGATTATTCACTAGTTCTGCCATTGCCCATTCCATGGTGGTTGCAGTAGTATCTGTTGCTCCAAGAAACATATCCTGTATTTAAAAAAGAATCAAGTTTCAGCAGAAGGTGAGCAATCACAGAAAAATACACAAAGAGAGGAGAGAGGGAGAGACCATGAGGATTGCTTTGAGGTTGTCTCGACTGAGATCAATGTCGGTCATTCCATTCTTCTGAATATGAAGTAGAATATCTACCAAGTCTTTCTTATCAGATATGTCATCTTCAGTCCTGGAAACCAAATGTTCTTCAATCACTTGATCGAGAAAAGCATCAAGTGCTTTGGAAGTCCTCTTCAGTTTAGAAACTAAACCAGTAAGAACATCCATCCAACCCAACAAGGGAATCAAGTCTTTAAAGCAAAAATCTCCAACCAGGTCCATAGCCGTCCTCCACAATTCTCCCAACTGCTGACCATCTACTTCTTCATATGTTCTTCCAAAAGCAGATCTAGATAGTATGTCATTAGAGATGGTTAAAAACGCCGCACCAAGATCAATGGCAACTTTACGGAGGCATGAAATGTGTATTTTCTCTACCATTTTCTCCACTTCTTCTTCCCTGGCGAATTGAAATGCCCGCACCCTTCTTTGGCTCAGGAGTTCGAGGACACATACTTTTTTTGCTTGTCTCCAATAGTTACCATAAGAACAAAATGCTATGTCACTGCTTCCATAAAAGAGAGCATCTCCAGCCCTTGTTTGAGGTTTATCCAAGAAAGCTTTATCATGTGTCTTCAAGATCTCTTTGGCTGTCTCTGCTGAGGAAACAATGAGAGCAGGAGAACTGCCAAGGTGTAAGAGCATTAAAGATCCATACTTCTCAGACAGGGTACGGAATGACCTATGGGGGAGCCTGCCTACCTGGTGAAGATTTCCTATTATTGGCAGCTTCAATGGGGATGGAGGTAAGTTGAGCTTGTCTGTTTGAATGGACTTGATGAAATAAATGGTGCAGAAAGCCAGAAATGGAAGAACTAGGACACTGAACAAGATTGTTCTATCCAATTCTAGCCAATACTGGTGCAAAAAAATCGAAGGATCCATTCTTTCTTCCTATAAAACTAACAAAACAGCAGCTTTTCATATACGATTGATCAGAAAATAGAACTGCCTGCCTCTTGAGATGTTTACACGTTTCTCCTATGGACTAAAAATTGATATGAAGATGGTAATAGTATCATGTATTTTACAGCTCACATTAGAGGAAGGGACTCCAACTAGACATTAAAATATATAGGAGACTTCAGGCAGCATGCATGATCTAGAAATTTAACAAATTCCCAGTTGCTTGACCAGAGATGCATTAATCTGATTACAAAATATCATTTCCAGCTTGATAAACCAACTGATACTGAACCTAATATCATAAAGCCACTTCCAACTTGCCATCATCAACATTAAGAAATTCAAAATACAGGCATGTACAGCTGAACTCTGATATATTAAATAGATCTTATGGTACATGATTCACGATGATGATTTTCGTTAGGTACGTCGTGATCTGGTACTTAGCTTTCAAAAGTCAACGAAATAATATTTTTTTTAAAAGAAAAATGGGCCCTTCAAATAAAATATGGTGAAGATCGTATCTTAATTGCCTAGCTAATTTGTCTGTTCTGCAGGAGGACTAGCAAGCAATAGGGTATTAATTATATTTTATTTTTTTTAAAAAGGATTTTTTTTATGCAGACGCGTACGTGGATTATTATAGTATATTTATCATTTTACTATTATAAAGAAAATTATTGTCCCAGGTTTTCAGGGTAATAAAATTTATTTTTTAAAGTCAATTACTCATTATTAATTATCAACTAGTAATTCTTGATTTTTTTATATTTTTACAGTACATGAAATAACTAAATTATTTTTAAAAGAAAATTTTATTTAACTACCATCTAGATCAATTTTGAATTTTTATTTTTTACAGCGTAATAAAATGATTAAATTATCTTTAAAAGCAAGATTTCTTTTTACTTGCATCTAAAGGTTTTTTTGTATTTTCAACTAGTTTTTTTTTTAATATAATCAGGTTGACCCAAGAATAATTTGATATTTTGATAAATATCAAAACATTATTTAAGAAACAAAATTGGTTGGTGCGTGTGAGATGTGTTTGTGCTATTCGAGCGACGCATAAAGAGGTGTTTGGCAGGCAAACATTAGCTTTTGGGAGGCGTTTGAATCATCTTGGTACTCTCTTCATTCCTAGGCAGCGCGCGTGGCTTACTAACCTCTAGTTTGTCATCAATAACATTTTTGTTTTTGTTTTCTCTTTTTTTTTTTCTCTCTTCCTCAATTTTCAAGCCTGGCTTTTCAAATTCTCAAAGCAGCCCTTTAACTTTTTTTTTCCTTCAGATTTGGTTCCTCTTCTTTTGATTACTTTTTATTTATTTGAAATAATTTAAAAAACTTGATTTTTTTTCAAATTAATCCTTTAATTTTTTTATCTGTCAGATTTAGTCCCTACTCTTTTGATTGATATTTGTTTTATTTGAGATAATTTTTAAGATTGCTTCTTTTTTTTTATGATTTCATTCTTCTTTCGTTTTTTTTCCTATCAAATTTAATATTTATTCTTTTGATTGTTATTTTTCTTACTATGAAAAATTTTTTATATTGATATTTATTTTTCAATTTCATCCTCAAATATTAAATTGGTTGAGAATTGAGCTTCTTGATTGAGTTCAGGTCTAAGACTTTATAGGTTGCGAATTTTGTAGACCGACTCAGGTGTAAGAAATTTGTCTGGGTTGGCATGGTTTTTTTCTCATTTTTTAAGATCATGTTTTTTTCAATTTCATCCTTAAGTAATTTCTAATTGGAGATTGGGCTCTGTTATTTTTTTTTCTTTGTATAGGATTCTTCACTAATTTTTAAAATGATCTAAGTTATCTCAGGTCTTTTTATTTGTCATTTTTTTTGTTAAATTTAGCTTTTTTTAAAAAATTGTTTTCAATTAAATCTAAATTAGTTGTTCAACATAAGAATAAGGTACTAATTTCATGATATTTTGTTTGGTTTGTTTTTTGGGTCGTTACTTTAATGGTGTGTGCAGTCTATTTAGGTGTTGTCTTGCAACCTTTTGCACTTATGTTAGAACCATCTCGGTGAGCTCTTTCTAGTGGTGAGACAATTCCCACAACAAAGCGATGGTGAATCTCCAACATACTTTTCTTTCTTTTCATTCCGACTAAGATATTGACAATTTATTTTTTTATAGTTAATTATTATCAATTTTTTTGTTTGCTTTATTTACTGTCAATGCTCTTTTTTTAACCATATTATTAAATTAATCAAACTTATTGAATTCAGTCAAGTCTATGACTCGAGTCTCAATTTTTTCTTACTTTTTTTAAAATTAAAAATCAATAATATGACCTGAGTTTTTCTATGATCTGAGTCTTAATGTTTTCTTACCAAAGAACAGGCACCTGAGACACAAGCTGTCATGCTTGACATAGGCTCGTCAAATGCGATGCTGCCATGTTTAGGGGGGTCCCTTCATTGCGGGATCCATTTATCCTAAAGTACCAAGCTCATTGAAAGAACGACCTTTCAATATAAGTTTGTTTTTCCTTCACAGCAACATGTTAATAATTTTTGAAAAATTAATTTCAATTAACAAATACAATTTCAGGTTTACAAACATTGAAGCTGTCAGAACCATAACATCGGTGATGAAATCATTGATATAAATTTCATTGTTTCAAAGGAGTCGGATATCCTAATATTCTAAATGAAAACCTATGATTAATGTACGATTCAGAAGGTTTAAGGTTGGTATTAACTTAAATATTTTTTTATTATGTTAATTCAGTTAGTTTATTAATATTACTGAAATTTTTCTTTTTCAAATTCTAACTACAAGGAAAATTTTGAATGGGATAAAGCTGACAATGCTATTGTAAGAAGGGTTTGGGAGAATCACACTGCAACTAGATAAGATTGGAATCAAGATAAAATTTCTTAATCCTTTTATTCAGTTTTATTTTGCATTTTCTAACATATAATTCATTTATACTATATAAGTTGCATGATTTTTTGTACGTAGTGCAAAAGAAAGCTAAAAATATGTGAAAGAAAGAGAGTTTTCAGGTTAAAATGACATAGTGGTGTGGAA
>Ga0325410_1003568_pt1 | contig 17609 bp, 11 predicted proteins | sample PopdelMetagenome_16_FD_206182 | JGI IMG/M metagenome (GOLD analysis project Ga0325410, IMG submission 206182) | Populus deltoides microbial communities from Bellville, Georgia, United States - Xylem-PdIQD-R3 | ecosystem: Host-associated > Plants > Phyllosphere > Stem > Wood/Secondary xylem...
ATGAAGTAGTATCATCCTAGCTTACACACCAGAGAACACCAAGTAATAACTTGGCGTGTGGTGGCGTTAGCGTTGTTCAAGCAAATATCAAAGACTTCTAAAATCATGAATGGTCTCCAATTATTTATGAAGTCTGTACGCAGTTGTACCGAAAACGAAATAATAATTATTAACTCTGGTTTATCTCTCTGAAATCTGTTCATCCATAATTAGTTTATTTTCGTTCTATATTTGCAACACACCTAACCACACACACAGACACACACATTAATAAATTATTGGTATAACAGTTAAAACATTGTTATATTCCTATAAATATGAGAATACAAGTTCAAAAACGCATCTACAAGCTCTAAACGAGATTAATCTCATCTTTTTAAAGAGTGTAAAGATACCTAGATTACAACAAAATATATATATATATATATATATATATATATATATATAATTTAATGGAGATTGGGAAGAATGGAAATAGAATTAATTTCTTCTTATTTTTTGAAGTGCCATTTGCATCAGTTATATATTAATTTGAAATCATAATGGCACGTGTTCTTTGAATTCTAATATAATTTTACTTTAAAGAAAAAAAATTAAAATTTTAATTAGTAATGCTATTAGATAAATAGAGTGTTTTAGAGTGGTAATTTTTATTTAATTAAGATTAAAATAAAATTTACAAGCCAATAAGTGAATTAATGGCCACAGAAAATATTTAAAACAAACATAAATGACATTCTTCAACAATTGCAACCTTATCTCTTTTGAGTATGGCTTCTCCCGTCCCACTTTTCCTTTTATTGTTGTTTGAAAAGTAGAAATAATAATTAATTAATAAAAAAACTAAAGTATGTTGTAAAAATTATATTACTCATTTAATAATTGTGGATTCTAATAGTTTTTCCAGCCTGTATAATATACTGTTATTTTTGTTTGTATATTCAACCTGTATTTATTGTCAATTTGTACATTAAATAAGTAGACAATATATATATATATTTTTGTCAATTTATACATTAAATAAGTGGGTCCGGACAATATATATTGTCAATGTGTACATTAAATTTAATGGGGCAGTAGCATCATTAGGGAACGTTTGGTACTGCGTTTGTAATTGTGTTTCCTCCAAATTTAAATTTTTTTTTTTTTTGCTAAAATTGAGTGCGGTTTGTACTTTTTGGATCGTTTTGATGTGCTGATGTCAAAAATGATTTTTAAAAAATAAAAAAACATCATTGGCATGCATTTCGGCACGAAAAACTATTTAAAAAGCACCCATAACCACACTGTCAAACACGCTCTTAATAACACCCCATACATTCACTATGGACCGTGTTTATTTTTACTGTGGACTCACACAGTATTTCAATTTCTCCTTAATTCTCGCGAGTTGTTAAACTACAAACAAAAACTATTTTTTTATGCATGGAAGATGTAGATCAATTGACACCATATATTTTTTTTTTCCTCTCTCTCACTAGCCGACAAAGGCAAATCAATTTTTCTTTTCTTTCTTCCCTCTTCACACAAGCAACACTTACTCTCTCTTTTCATCGTAGGCTTTTTCATTTTAATAGATTAATTTTGGGGTTGTTTTGTTTCTGATTAAGACTTGGCTTTTTTTTTCATGCATCAACATCCTTTTGTTTGAAGTTAAGGGATTTTTCAAAGATGGTATTTTGAATTTTTTACAGTAATTATGGTTGATTTGTCTTTGTATTTTTTTTTCAGGAGTTGAAGACAGAAGAGAGAGAAGCAAGGAAGGCCAAGTCGGGTGAGAGAAACTACTGATTTTGATTTTTCATCTTCCGAGTCTCTTTGAATTAATAAAAAATAAAATTTTTGAATCTATTAATATCAGATATACTGTTTCTTGGGTTTTTGTTTTTTGGAGTTAAATGAACGTTAGCTAGGATCCATTTCTTGAAATTTACATTTGGGTGTTTGTAGTAGTGATGCTTTTTTATCCAATTCATAATTTATTTAGTAATTTTTTTAAAACTTCTCCTTTATAAATTGCAGGTTAGAGTCTGAAGAGAAAAGTCGACAGATCATATATATGCTACAAAGAAGCTTGAGAAATTAGAGATGTTTTGCTGAAGCCAGGTATGTGATTTTGTTAAGCTTTCCTAACAATTTTATTGGATTTCTTTTTCATTATATGCATATTTCCAATTTGGATCTAAATGTTCAAGTTAAACATTTTAAAGTAGAAATGATTCACAAATTATTTTAGATTGAAGTTTAATTCGACAGATAAGCTAGGAGTTTGAGCACATCTATGACTACAATTTTGAATAGACTTTGAAATATGATTTTGAATTTTTCCGGGGAGTGATTTTTTTATCGTTCACAATTTTAATTTCTTTTTAGTTTTCATGGATTGTTTTTGAGATAATAATGAAGGCAATGTGAATCAAAATTTTTAGTGTGATTGTCAATTATAACCTTAGTTTAATCTTCTTTGATTCTAATCACTACTGATTTATTTATTGGTTTTTTTCCTTTTTGTCTCTTATATGTCTTTTGGTTATTGTTCCCATTATTATTTTACAATGAAGGATTAAATTATTGCATTATCCAATGGTTCTTAATCAACCATTTTTAAAATTTTTTTTTTCTTTCATAAGTGGATTGTATTCTTGTGGGAGTGTTCATATTGTTGAAATATTTGACTCAATGTGCTACTGTCTCAATATTATAAGAGTGCAATGCTTCAGGTATTTTCATCGCAGTGAACAAATTTCATATATTACATGAAAAATATTTTTTATGTCCTCATCTTGCCTTTTCACAATTTGGTTTTTTTTTTCTAATTGCTGGAGGTGCTAGGTGTGCTATTATTTCTGTATGGTTTTAATCAACTCCTTATAGGGACCCATACTCCATAAGTTTGATACGAATTTTTTCCCCACATATTGCAAGGTTGTTTTGCTTTCTCCTGTTTTGAGAATTCAACAGAATTTATACTTTTGAATTTAGCCTTTGACAATGACATCGCTTTTAGATCCATATTCACTTTGCATCCAACAACATATATATACTTGATAAAAGAAAAGGGGGGGTGTTAATGAAATAAGTAAAAGACAAAGGCCTTGACTATTTCTTTTTATACATGCTAAGTTTTTTTTTTTTTTGATTATTTAAATGGTTTGTTTTTCAGTTTCTTCTTTTTACGCCTTTGATTTTGGAATTAAGAAGAAAAGAGTGAGAAACTTAAATTATCTTCGTTGCCTTTCTGGCATTATTTCTAAATGATTAAAATTTCTTTATTGAAACACGGTGTTGCTAAATATTTGCTGATTTGCACAATAGCCTTGCTTTTATTTTTTAATTGATGTTTTTTATCGATAAAATTCGATTGTAGCCTGTTTTGTCAAATGCAGCTTTACAGGTAATAATCTAGATCTCAACTCTATTGACTGCCATTGCATATTTGGTTCATTTTTGTTTATCTTTTCATTTTTCTTATACCTTCGGTCCACAATAATTTACACTAAATCAACTGCAGCACCCTGCACTCTTTTTTCTAGTCTTGGTTGTTGAGATAACCATATTTCATATGTTATCTCACTACCAAGTTTTGCGTAGGCTTCTGACTTTTTACAACATATCCTACCTAGCTTTAATTAGTTGAAGCCAACTTACATTCCTTAGGCTTAACTATTGGCTTGGCAACTAACTTGCCTAGCATTCTTTTTCTTTAATCCATACCCACTTTAGCTAGATCAATCGCTTTGACGGATTATGGCTTCTCAAGTTTATGCTTCACCATATCTTTTTTTCTGGCATAATTTATCCACTGCTTCTATTGGGACTGTGCTGACAGTTTTTCTTACTCAAAATCTTTCAAGTTCTAATAAGTTATTTAAGCATCTCTAAGAAATTTCCATTTATTGTACTTGATAACCATCATTGCAATTATATTTGTTTCCATGTTGCATTCTCATTTCTGATATTACAGGAAAACATTCTATATACTTGCTTTATTGGCAATTCTGTATGTTTTTGCAGGCTTTATGCTGCTTTGAATTAGTATTATTTAAGAATAATTTATGTATTAAGTCAACTATGTTTTTTTATGTCTCTGCTTTTAGCTTGGTGGCATTAGGTTTTTGGATATTGGTTGAATATAAAATGATTTGTATTTGAATTGTGTTTTGTGGTTTCATTGCTCTATTATGCAGTGAGAAATTAAGAGAATGCATGGTGGAATCTCTGTTTTGATCTGTCAAACAACTGTTTTTAAGCTTTAACGAATCAGAAGATCAATATGCTCTTAATACTTTTGGTGTCATCGATTATTTAATTTCATTTCCAGTTCTTTTTGTATGCCATAGAATGAATTATATTTGTTTTGTGATGACATCCATTGAAATCTTTTACCCTTGAGATCTTTTCAGAGAAACACAAAGCTTCTAATTTTTTTTGTTCAAACTTTTTTTATTTTAGTTGCTTGATGATTCATTTTTCATTTACAGGACATGTAGCCATAGACGATCATGCCATGCATGCGCTGGATATTGTTTTGCAACTTTTGCTAAAATTCACTTCCTTTAACAACATTAGACTTGACTCTTGCTAGCACTACTATATCCGACTCTTTTTAATTTATTAAGCGCTTCTTTCTTCTAGAATCATTGGATGAAAATATGTTTACTTAATGATATTGTTGCTCATCCACTGCATTTATTGCCTTTTAATGAATCTAGATCCTACTTGCATGCTAAGAAAGTTTTTCATTTTCCCTCTTGCTATGTGATTTAGGTTTCATGAACTGATAATTGACAAGAAAGCCGCGGTAGGGCAATCCAACTAGTGACATGCAAAAAAAATTAACATTGTATAAATTGAAATTAAGATTCTTCATTAATTTGTGATAAATTTTGTTTATAATAATAATTCAATGTTATGTTATATGCTTTATATATATATATAAATGACCCCATCGATCAACTCCTCCCACCAAGTTCAAATAGAGTTGGTTTCGAGAGGAACGGAGACTCGGAAGGTGGCGAGTGTCGTGCACTCTCTGCCATTGTGACTGTGGCTCGCCTATCAATGGAGAGTGATCCAGTGTGGATGGCGTTACTATAATCTATTGACACCAACTAATGATATTGATAGAAGCTCGAATGAGTGTGCGCAAGCTCACAGTGAGTCCATTAATGGCACTGCGACATATGGCGTTTATTTTTTGATAGGAAAAATCAATGCCCAATCACAACAAGAGGGAGTGATGAAGAGTGCAGTGGTCTCCGAGTATTGTTTTTCAACCATTTCTTTCAGTAGCTTATAAACATTATTAAAGATTATTGGTAATTTTTAATGATTTTTTAGAGAAAGATAAAATTAGTTATTGTATCTCAACATTAAAATTTATTTTTTCTTTATTACATATATATATATATATATATATATATATATATTAACATGACGTGTACTCTCAAATATTATTGTTCATGGAATTTATATCTCCTATTATTAAATACTTTGAAGTAGTATTAATATCTTGTATATGTGAGTACGTTATTTTGGAAACTTTTTTTTATATAACTTTGTTAATAGCAAATAAATGTTAAACATTGACATAAATTACATTATTAATATACTTAATTTGTATATTTGACCCAGTAGGATTTTTTGGTTGTTTAAATAAATTTTTTAGACATCTTAAAATTATTTATTTGATGTTTTTCCGCATAGTTTATTAAATAATTATAGTTGTACACTAGTTATGTAATGTGATTATAAGCTTCCCGTATTTTTCTTTGTATTTTTTTTATTTGTGGCTGTCCTATTGCTAATTCGTCCTAGCCTCCATCCCTCGTGTTCCATGCTCTGGCTAGAGGGAGGCATGTAAAAGTTCGATAGTTTTCGTGTCAAAGGTAGTGACAGGATTAACATAATGTTTAATTTTGTTATTTTGGTTATTTTTTAAAATATTTTTTTATTTAAAAATATATTAAAATTATTACATAAATAAATAAATCTTTTAAAAAAATATATCACCACAAATACAAACACCGCACTTCTCGTGTCTCCATCTCTAGCAATCAAAACAAGTCTATTTTATATCTCGTGTCGAGGCTACATAGTCCAATACAATTAACGAAGCAAAGCAGTATCGAAAAGATCACACCTTACTTAGACAATACCTTTTCACCTTGTATAGAAAGTGGGATCCACATATGGTCAATCATGATATGGCTCACTTTACAACAGATATACCTGTCAATCTCTCCACTAACCATAATCTATTCTCGAGATATCCTTCTGCAATTTCTTAAACGTAATCGAAGACAACATTATGTAGTGCACTTGGTAGTCATTTTAATTTTTAACTTACCTTAATTTCTCTCAACTCTTAGGTATGAAAATACCCAATTATAACAACAATTTTTATACTATACTAGATTGCCCATGCGCTAAATATAAGAAAAAACTATGAACGTGAATTTTGTCATTTAAGAAGATTTGAAATATCAAGATTAATCAATTATTAAGAATAAAAATATTCAGAGGATCTTCTGACCAAACAAGTAATTAATTGAGTAATTGATTCAATATTAGATATGAAAGATTAAAATGTTCTTTAAAAAAAACAAAAGGAAACTAGTTTAAGTAAGAAAACAAGCATGTGCAATGTTTAACATTAATTCTAGTTATTTTAACAGAAGGATGTAATTGGAGAAAAGCTATACAGATAGGGATCTAATTGATAAAGTAAAACGTTAGAAGACTCAGTAGAATAACTATGAATAATTGGGGACTAATCTAATCTTTCCAAAAGAAAGTGGCATTAGAAAGTGACAGGCAGAGAGATCAGCACCATTAATGAGTGGTTTGAAATCCAACCAAATAGGTTCCAGCTTGCTCTCCAAGTAAAAAGATCTTTCCCCTACATACACATAATCATCTCAATAGTGGCCGTATAATCTCATCAGTACTCTATCCATGAAAATATCACAGTTGATGTAGGCGTATCTGTGCTAAGAGAAAACCTGGTGAAAAGCCTAAACGACATGCAAAACACAGGAGTTAGTAGTATTGGACGTCCGTTTACATCAGTACTCTACCTGTATTCATAACATCTCTACCTTCCGTTCGTCACCTCCCTCAGCTTCTATCTTATCAACTTGCTCTCTGTAGCTTTCATTTTATAATAACCAGCATCTTTTAATTGTTCTCTAAATAAACTTCATATTATTCCCCCCATGACTTACAAACAGAACACCAGACACAACAATAACAATAAAAAAACACGATCGCTACCAGTAATAGAAAATCGAGGAAGACGAACAACGTAATGTTATTTTTCTGACTGTCTCTGCAGAGTTTTATTAGAGAGAGTGGTAATGACAGTGGTGTTACAAACAGAACACCAGACACAACAATAACAATAAAAAAACACGATCGCTACCAGTAATAGAAAATCGAGGAAGACGAACAACGTAATGTTATTTTTCTGACTGTCTCTGCAGAGTTTTATTAGAGAGAGTGGTAATGACAGTGGTGTTTTTTTAATTTTAATTTATTTCCTTTCAGATTTCGTTACTTTGAAATGGAAGAATCCTCCAGTAGTTTTTCTGTAATTTTCAACGTGAAAAAAAACACCATTTTTTGCATGAGGCAGAAATTGAAATCACGAATGGTAAATGTTTTATAAGGGGTCAAGCGGCATTTCTGCGCGAGGAATGCCCTATGGGGATATCATTACGGTCTTTCTCAGAAGAAAAGTAAGTTGTTCCTGTGGTTTTTTTTTGTTTATATTGTTGGAATTATCTCTATTAATGATTTTATTGTGTAGTGGTGCAAAATGTACCGATTTATTATTCCAAGAGAAGTCCATGTGGATGAGGTGGGTGCTGCCACCCCCATGTTGCCGTGGCTGTTGCTCCTCCACATCCTCACCGTGCTACCAGCCCCCGACCTTCTGACTCCTCCTTCGAGCACACTCCAAAAAAGCCCCACAAGAAAAAGCGTAAGCAGGCATCCATTCTTTAGAATGTTAACTTTGTAATATTAATTGACATTATTAATTTGCTGTTAATTTATGTATTTTACTTGAAAGACTATTTTTAATATTTTATTAACGTCGCATGTATCTCTGTTTACTATCAACAATCTTTTATGCAAACAGTGTTGTTAATAAGTGTGGAGCTATAGTAATTTTTTGTTGTTCTGTATGAAAGATTTGATTAATGCTGAAGTAGACATCTGTATCTGCATGGCCTCCTGTCCATTCTGTAAAACCTAGTTTAAATATATCAACTTCATTAAAGAATGATAAAAGGAAGCTAAATTGCATTCCAGATAATCATAAAGGAACTTGTCTTGTTATCTTGTGGCCCTTTGTTCATACTCTTTTCTTAGATCAATCGAGCATATTGCCCCTAACCAATTAAAGCTACCTTCTGATATAATAAGAAGATATTCTTTGTAGAAAGTTGTGCTAGCTGTCCTAGATTCAGATATTACAGAAATGCTCTATTGTAATTTCAAATTCAAAAATAAATAACCGAAGCTAGAACCTTGTTTGCAAAGAAATGGTCAGATTTCTCGTGAAGATCAAACTTGTATTTTTATCCTTGCAAAAATGTAACGATATCTTAACCGCTGGATAAATATTTTTATAATCGCATTTTTCTTTGCTTGACTAGTGTTAAATTATAATTATTTAATTAAAATTGGTGCTGCAAAACCCCGCATGTGGGGGGGCTAATCATTTCAAATTTTCAATTGTGTGTTGTTTGATTATAGTTGATGGCCTCTAAACAAATCGTCGATGTCTGAATATGGTTGATGGCGTCTTCTTCTTCATCTCAAACAGGAGAAAGTCCGCTTGCGAAAAAATTCAAGCCAGGCGATCGCCGCCCTCAATCCAGGTCTTGACCGAATGGTTTACCATGTAGCCCCATTCTAGCCAACTTTCCTCCACCACCGCGAGGCACCAGGGAGCTAAAAAAACTGCCACCAACAGTCCAGCAATGGTCGAACTGTTGGTGTCCCGATCCAACAAGAGCACAAAGACCCAAAATCCTTATCTCCACAACAAGGATCGGTATCCTGGGGAGATAAGGATAAAATCCACACCAGAAACGCCTATAAAAGGTGGGAAAAAGAAAGAAAGAAAGAAAAGGGACCCAGAAGAGAAAACAGGGGAAACTGAGAACAAGAGGGAAAAAGTGAGACTAAGAAAAAAAACTAAAAAAGAAAGGAACGAGAGGAAAAAAAAAAGAAAGGGGAGAAAAAGCAGAGACAGGGCAGAGAAGAGGAAAATAAAGAGAGAGAGAGAGAGAGAGAGAGAGAGAGAGAGACCAGGAGAGACAGAAAATAAAAAAATAAGAAAAACCAGAGAACAGAAGGGGAAACTGAGAACAGAAGCTTCATCCTTTTGGCGATGCACCGAGATCTTCGTCCCAAGGCCATTTGCAAAACAAGCAAGTGTGTGTTAACAGTTCACACATGCTTGCAAAGGAAAAACTGGCCGGGTTACTGGGCTGAACCAGTAACCGGACCGGGCTGGGCCGGCTGGATCCAGCCCAGCCTATATGGCTGGTCCAGATCCAGCCCAGTGTTAAAGAGGAAGAGTGGGCCAGATCTGGCCTCAGACCCTTTTATTTATTCTCCTTATGTCTTGTCCATGTATTTTATTCCCCTTCTATTTTGATATCTGGTCAAACAAGCCCCTTTTTAAAATTAGAAAATTTCCTAAATATTTGGCAATCTTCACGGATTTATTTGTGGGCCCTTCGTGTTTTTTTTTTGTTTTTTTTTTCTTTGTGTTTTGTTTTTTTTTCTAATATATGCTCAATTTGTGGATCATTACTGTTAAATACAAATCTATTGTGCAATACTTTCTTTTATTCTTGTCTAAAAAGAGCAAATAAAAAAAAGGGTAAACAAAAAGAAAAAAGCATAGAGAAATTGTTTCTTCTCCATTAAAAATTTAAAATGGAGAGTTTGAAATATTTTGAGGTATTGTTCACTGATGCCAGAGTTAAGAACATGATAGGAAGAACAAAAAAAAAAAGACCAAGTTCTTAGCAATTTTAGACAAAATCAGCAATGCACCTTGCTTTAGGTAGGACGCTTAAAGGGGGTGATAACATCTTTTCTTTTGCATAACCAGTCCCGTATCATAGAATACCTATTGACCAGTTAAGGTTCTTAGTAACCATAATACTATGTGGCAACTCCTTGAACTAGAGCATCTCTCTCTAGAATATTATTATATTTTATCTCTATAAAAAGATACTTATTTAAGTATTGGAAAGTCTCCACCTCCACCAAAGAGGATATTTTGCAGAAATTAGTTAGAAGTTGTCTTTGCCTACCAAGCTCCAAGTATATATTAAAAACACATTGGCTAGGAAGAATAGATGAGATTTGTTGCAACCTAATTTTTAACCCATGTTTTGATAAAAAAAAATTTTAAAAATAAAGGTTTGCATGTGGCGATAACATAAAGCATCAGGGCTAATATTAAGGAAGCAATATGTCAAGAAGATAATTATTGAATCATATATAATTACTGCAATATAAAATATCATAGATATATGATTTGATTTGTACTGGTTATGGAAAATAATCACTGCAATATAAAATACTATATATATAGGATTTGTTGGTGCTCGTTATAGAAGACAATCTCTGCAATAATTACTGCAATATTTCCTTAAATAGTATGTGTAGGAATTTTCTATATAAGTAAACCTACAACCATATGTATTGGGGGGAGAAAAATTGACAAAGGAGAGCAATTTTTTAAAAGAGAAAATTAGGGTAACAAAAAAAAGACCTAAACCTAAAGCTATCTCTCCCTTCTCCGCCAACTCTCCCCAAAAACCAGCCGCTTTTTCCCGATCTTCTTCTCCTCCCAAACCCACACACACCCAGATCCTCCACCCAATAGCCCCACAGTTGATCCATTCCTCCTCATCTCCAGAAGACATCAACCGGCCACCACACACTCCTTTCATCCTCGGCTGCAGCCTCTCACCAGAATCTCTCTCTCTCATCCAAGGCCTCCCAAAACCAGAGCCCATGACTCGACCAGCCACGCACCAGGCCTCTTCCTTCTTAACTACTCTTCTCTTAGCCATCAAGAGCACCGCCTTTCAGCCCGCAGCCAACCGATCTTCCCTCTTCCACCAGCGACAGACCCACGGTCTCCTTCTTCAGCCGTAGACCCCATTTCTCCTTCCCCCCGACTAGACAGCCACGCCCATCTCCACCGCGTCTTCAGCGGCCACGGATGACAGCCGCCAAATCTGAAGAAGGAGAAGACCTAGAATAAACCTACCACCTGAAGAAGAAGGAGAAAACGACAAACCGAGAGAAAATAGAAGTGAAACAGATCTAAACAAGGATTAAAATTGACTGGCTTGTGTGTTTTTCTTCTTTTGCAGGTGACGGTGTTCCTCACCGCCGGCAGGAAAGTGAAGAGTGGAAGAAGCTGTTACAGACCCCCTGTTTCCCGGGTTGTTCTTATGGTGACGCGTAAACTCATGAGCCTCCAGTGGCGGGGGCGCGTGGAGAAGACGTGTCGCCACTGTTCCAACACTGTTCCCGAGGATTTATTTATGTTTTTTTTTGTAATTTTCAGACATTGCTGTGTATATTTAGATTACTGTTTGATTTCTTTGAACTTTTAATATTTTGTAACATGTAAATGTGGGTGAATGATAAAAACATATTAAAAAAAGGGATGTGTGTTTGTATTTTTTTTTATGCATGTTATTGAATTATAAAATCAAAAAGAAAAAAATTTAATGTTTTAATTTGCATATGATCAAGTATCTTAGGGAAAAATAAAATCATGTTGTATTTCCTGTAAACATGTAAGAACATATTTCTATATATTTTTTGGGATTTAATAACTGATTTATTAAAGCCTTAAGAATTTGATTAATACGTGGTTTGTTGACTTTAATTGTGATTAACTGTGATGTTTGTGTTTTTGACAAAGAAAATATAAAATTGTTTTATGTGTGTTGCATACGGTCAATACCCTAACATGTTTTGAACGTTCTTTTTATATATAAAAAATTATTGGAAGTTTCAAAAATGTGTTTTCGCATGGATTTCTTAAACACAACAAAATTATTTTCTTGCATTTCTGGATTTTACAATATGTTTGTAAAACTCCAAAGGGTATTGGTCAATATTCAAAAAATTACAAAAATCTTATTTTAGGAGAATTCATTTATTATTTACCGTTAATGTTTGGATAAAGAAATCTCAAATGAATGAATATCCAAAATATTATTGGGAATAACTTTTTATTATTCACTGTTAATATTTGGATAAAGAAACCTTAAGTGGTAAATATCCAAAATAATTTTCTAGGAATAACAAGTCATCACACATCTTTGAAAGAAGCCTTGATGAGGACATTTCAATCTTTGACCCCACGGTTTACGAGTCATGAGAGTATGAAATACTAAGGGAAAATTGAGCTTTTAAAACATATTGAATCTCTTTGGATTTCTATCTTAATAAATTTAATTTGAATCAAACACAAATTTCAAGATATCTGCATTGGTTCTCCTTGACACTTTATAGACATATCTAAAAGTATGATCAATATTGGCCAAGGTTTCTTGCTTTTAGACTTTGAACCCAAATCCATTCATCATAGCAAACCTATCATAGGAAAACTAATTAAGAGAACATCAACACCATAGCAATTATAAAGCAAACCAAACACCAAACAGCTTACCTTAGACAAGGCGTACTAGGGGTGTTAATACCTTCCCTTTACGCAACCAGTCTATTGCCTTAGAATCTCTGAAAGATCAGTCAGGGTTCATAGTGACCATAATACTAGGTGGCAACTCTCTTATTCACAAACAAAAACGACCCCGAAATCAATCGAGGGTCATCGCGCTCCACCGCGAGGGTGAGACAAGATTGCTAGGAATAATTGATTAACCAATTATCCAACTCGAGAGCCCTATTCCTAGGCTATTTGGATTTTTAAAACTTCATCAGTGGCGTCGTCTGTGGGGAACTGATTAAAAAGTCATCGATTTCTTTCTAAAGTTTGCTTTCGACATTACTAGATCATTCCATGACACATAACTTATGCTCACCCGGGCTAGAATGTGAGACAAGTCTACTCGTTGTCTCGGACACTCCTACCTAGCAAGAGCTTCAACAACTCACTAACTAGGTACAACTCCTTACCCAGGCCATCTTGGCAACCCGAGGAAAAAATCAGACATTGTCATTCCAATAAGTCTTAATACCCTCAACAAAACACAATGCCTTAACGCGAAGGTCATCAGCTACACCAAGAGCCTGTAAACAATTACACTACCTAAAAACGATTAGACAAAATGACATTCATGGGAGTTCCTTAAAGGACCACTCACGTCTTTGCCTCACCCATACACAAAGAAGATACAATGAACATTTTCCCTAGTTACTTTGGGATGGACACCAGTCATCATAATCGTCATTCTACACCAATTCTTCGGTGTCCTAATGGCCCAGCAAACAAAGAAATAGGAGACAATTTGTGCATAAGCATACCTAGGGGAATGTTTATAACCCCATCAGTGGAGGGTTTCTCTCATGTCCAAATGTATATTGAAAAGTCGACTCCTAAGGATTATTTTTCCATAAAAATAAGCTTGAATAACTATGATAGCTTGACTGACCTAATGGAGCATGTGCAAAATCTACTCAACAACTTGGACTTGATCATCCAAGACCATGACTCAATGTGCAAGATATTCCCTACAATCTTCAAAGAATCTGCACGTACTTGGTATAACAAACCAAACTTTATTGAAGGTTTTAGTGACCTATATGCCAAGCTAGTGGCACGCTTTAGCACTGGCATACTCGCCAAGAAAACATCCACGAAGCTTTTCAATGTTGCTCAACAAGAGAACGAGTATACATATATATTAAGGAGATTCAACGCTGAAATGCTCAAGGTGGAAGAATTGTTTGAGCTATAGCCTTAGAAGCCTTGATACGACAAGTAAAGGAGCATGCCCTTTAGAGAAAACTTTATGCTTTATATATAAAAAAAAAAAGCTTGTCTAAAGTGAAACAATTTATGAAAAATCATATACAGGTTGAAGAGGCTAGTTTGTTATGACATGGACCTCGTTATTTTCATAAGGACAACCAATATAAATGACCTTTCAAGTGAAGTAATCATGAAAGTCAAAGCAAACATCTTAGTGCCACCTTCAAGATATCTTTCTTCTAAGAACCTCTACCATACCTATCACTCACATCATCTTAGGACGTATCATCCTTAATAATAATGTAAGTTTCTTATATATGAATGACTTATTCAAATGGATTCATTTTCTCCAGGTGATCCCTAAAGGCGGTAGCCCTAGAGAAGTCCCGGGGGATGGCATGTGTTTTCCCCATGGGAAATCTCCAAGTGATAGACATGATCTCCCCAATGCTATATGCATTACTCACCAAGGGATATATGTGATCTCCCTAGTGTTATATGTACCACTCACCAAGAGATATATATGGTCTCCCTAGTGCTATATGTGTCACTCTCCATGGGATAGATGTAATCTCCCCAATGCTATATGCATCCTCTCCAAGGGATGAACTTGGTTTCTCTAATGTTATATGCACCACTCTTCAAGGGATGAACTTGGTCTTCCTAGTATAAATAACAACATGTAATCACCACTCTAAATAAAAGGCTCTCATGCCTCATTAAATAATAATAATAATAATAATAATAATAATAATAATAATAATAATCATGATGATCACTCTTTAGTGGAGGGCTTTTAAGCCCCATGACAATGTTAGAAGAGCTGCAAACTCCTACTCTCCAAAAAACCTATAAGTATAGGTTCACCCTTTTTGGGTTCACACTAACCACTTATAAATTCTCTAAATGAGCTCCATGCTCGATGAGTTTAGAGATAGGAGTTCTCAAAAGTGAGTAGATTTCCTCTAATAAGTTCCCCCAGCCACATAGAAATATTTTTAAGTACAGACTCATTCCTTATGTTTTTCTCTTACCCTTCAGGAAATTTTTTAAGTATGATTTTCTTCATGCCTTCTATATACTTAAAAATTCTTTCTCTTACTATGGTGCATCCCCTTCCACACAGGCTCTCTAACATATCACCCAAGGTTTTCCACCTTTTTTTCACACAATGAAAATTCAACGAACTCATCATAATAACCGAGTATTTTTACAAGTCTTTGCATATCAATATCACAAAGACTTAGGGGCTACAAATAAACTCATTTTTAATGGGCCTAAAAATCCTTATGACCCTTGAGCTTACCCAAGGGAATGAGCATGCCCCAGGTGGGGGCTTGGTAGTGTGCCAAAACCCAGACACGCTGGGTCTGGCAAACCCACAAGCGATTGGGCTTAGCACTATGCCAAGCCCTGATAATGCTGGGTCTGATTCTAGCCAAACAACAACCATGATTTTTCTTGGCAGTGTGCCAAGCCCTGACACTAACTGGACCCAGACACGATTGGTTTTAGTAGTGTGCCAAGTTTCTAGAGCACTAAGTCAGACACTAGTGAGACCCAGTCGTGATTGGGCTTAGCAGTGTGTCAAACCCTGGCACGTTAGCTTTGGCACCAACTAGACCTAGACACGATTGGGCTTGGTAGTGTGCCAAGCCTCTGGCACACTCATGGAAATGTGCATCCTCCCTTGGGCACGCCCAATGAATGATTATCTTTTCTTGGAACGTACAAGGGAATGATCATCCTCTCTTGGCACACCTAAGGAAATAAGATAATGTGGGTCTGGTAAACATATCAGACCCAAAGCACTTGGATTTGGCAATCAGCCAAGTTCATTGCTTGTGGACTTGGCAGTCAGCCAAGTCCAGGATAACATGGGTTTGACAAACATGTCAGGCCTAATATACACTTGGTATTTAGCCAAATTCAAGGTAATATGGGTTTAGCGAACATGTCAAACTCAAGATACTTGGACTTGAAATTTAGCCAAATCTAGGATAATGTGGGTTTGGTAAACATATCAAACTCAAGGTACTTGGACTTGGTATTTAGTCAACTCCAAAATAACAACCATCCTTATTTGGCACGCCCAAGGAAATAACCATCCTTCCTTGGGCACACCCTAGAAAATGACCATTCTCCCTTGGCACGCCCAAGGGAATAAGATAATGTGGGTCTGGCAAACATGCAGACCTAAGGTACTTGGACTTGGTAGTCAGCCAAATCCATTGCACTTGGATATGATAATCAGCCAAGTCGAAGATAACGTGGGTTTGGCAAACATGTCAGACCCATGGTACCTAAACTTGGTCATCTGCCAAGTCTAAGGTGATGTGGGTCTGACGAATATGCTAAACCCAAGTTACTTAGACTTGGTATTTAGCCAAGTCCAGGTAACGTGGATTTGGCAAACATGTCAAAGCCAAGGTACTTAGACTTAGCAGTAAGTCAAGTCCAAGATAATGACCATCCTCTCTTGGGTATACCTAAGGGAATGACCAACCTCTTTTGAGTCTAACTTTGGGGAAGAACTCAGCCTCTATGGGCTTAGTTACATTTGACGTCATAGACTATAATCTCCCTATACCTTTTAGATGTTTAAAAGTCCTCCAAGGACTCACCATATTTCCATCAAACATGAATATAGATGGAAGGGATATTTATTCCTCATTATATGTTATCAGGGTAAAATTACAATTCAGACCCTCATCTTCATAAAAGAACAAGACTTATAGGGTATAATACACCATGAGACCTTCAAATTAAAAATTCACAATCTTCATTCTACTGCATATATATTTTCAGAGCATCTCTCTCTAGAATATTATTATATTTTCTCTCAATAAAAATATATTTATTTAAGTATAAAAGAGCCTTCACCTTCACCAAAGGGGACATTTTACAGGTAGTAGTCATAAGTCATTTTGATTTACCAAGTACCAAGTATATGCTAAAGAACACCTTAGCTAAGGAGAATAGAAATGAAATTATTAGAATTAGTTGATTAACCAATTATTCAACCTGAAAGTCTTATTCCTAAGCTATTTGGATTTTTAGGACTTCATCAACATGATTTTTCAAAAATGCACCGATGATTATGAAGCTAGAAACGAGGTTCAATCTATAGTTGAGGCCACTCAATTGCAACTTTGAGAAGGAATGATATTGCTAGATCTAGTGAAGAACACCAAGCTCAGGGTCATGGGTTACACAGGTGGATGATGGGCCTTAAGCTTTCTTCACCAGAATAGTTCTTCTTTATCAGCCTCGTATTGAATTTTTTGGTTGTTATCAATCTTACTCTTGGCAGCCAGTTATCACCATCTATCAATGTGTTAGAGACATGGTGAGAAAGATGTTTTTAATGGCAAGTTATATTATCATAAGAGATATATTCTTACCAAACCTAGGATGAAGCCGCAGATTTTGTGTTTCAACCTAGGTTTCTACACACACATTGATTCTGTATCTTCCTATCCTTTGGTGCCATCACTAGCCCTTTGACAGTGGAAAGTTGTAATAATATCTTAATTTGTTATCATGGATGATCCTACAGGCCTAGGAGGAAAGAGTATTTTCGAAGAATTGAAGTTTACCTACTTCCTGTTCTGTTTTT
>Ga0325410_1003572_pt1 | contig 17603 bp, 11 predicted proteins | sample PopdelMetagenome_16_FD_206182 | JGI IMG/M metagenome (GOLD analysis project Ga0325410, IMG submission 206182) | Populus deltoides microbial communities from Bellville, Georgia, United States - Xylem-PdIQD-R3 | ecosystem: Host-associated > Plants > Phyllosphere > Stem > Wood/Secondary xylem...
AGCTCTGTATTTAAAATAAATTCTAAATTAACTATCTACATATAAATTGATATATTTACAAAAATTTGTTCTTGTTATGTTATAGTTTTACTTAAATTCATAATTAAGACTTTTTTTTGGGTCTTATATTTCTTGTCTCGATCTTATTAATGTTCAGAATCTATTAATTAATTTGTTAATCATTATAAAGGCTATTATTAGACTAGCAAACAACCATTACCGAAACCTATCTCTACGTTCATCACGTAGAATGGTAGTAGATGGATAAGGCTGCCTTTAAGCTGTTCGTATCCCTTGTATGACATTGCGGCCTAGACAAGGGCGGCTAAAATTAATTTTTTTTTAAAATTATTTTTTTAGATTTTTTTAATATATTAATATCAAAAATAAAATTTTAAAAATAAAAAAAAATATTTTCATGTATTTCTAAGCAAAAAAATACTTGAAAAACAATCACTATAACACTCCAAATACTTATTAGAGGCAGACTAGCGGTTCGCGCGGCCATGAGCTAATCTAATTTTTTTTTATAAAAAAAATATTAAATCGATGAAATTATTTCTAAAAAATAAAAAAAATTGCATCATTGAATCGATTGAATTTTATAGTCTTAGCTAAAAAAAAAGGTAAATAAAATGAAAAAAATTAACAATGGAAAACAAGTAAGAAAACTCAACTCGAGCTCATCCAGATTAGCATGTCAAATCTACGACTTGGTCATGACACTAAGGTATAAACTTGTCAGAAGTAAATTGAATAAAATCATGAAGTTAAACTAGGTTAACCCGTTAATCCTATGATAATGGGTATAAGATTGAGATAACTTCATAGAAAGGAAAGCGAAAAAGAAAAACACAAAGACCAATTCTCAATCAATCAAATATTAAAGGATGAAATTAAAAAAATATTTTTTTTAAAAAAAATTAAATGTTGAAGGATCTTCTCTAATAATGAATAAAAAACTAATTGAGAAAACGATAACCCTGTAGAAAGTACAATGAAAAAAAATATATTCAAAACTCAATTCTAAATAAAATATTGAAGGAATAAATTGAATAAAAAATATAATCCAAAACAGATAAAAAAAACCCGCGACCCGAGTCCACCCAGGTAAGCATGCAAAATTTATAACCTAGTTATGTTACTGAGGTAACTTCGTCGAACGCAAATTAAATAAAACTATAAAACTTAATCATCAAACAATCCAATTAATGTTGAAGAGTGAGATAACACTGTTTATTTTCAAAATCTGTGAGAAACCCAATAGAAAATAAAAAAAAATAACGGAGTCCAATCTTTAATTAAATAAATGATGAATGATGAAATTGAAAAAAAAAAGCTTAAAAAAGAGAAAAAGAACCAAGCAAACCCGGATAAATCTCTTAAACCTAGGTTAATCTCTCAAAATTGTAACTTGTAAAATCCTAGATCTGAGCTTAATCAACAAGTTCAATTCCCAACTAATTTAATTTTGAAGGATAAAACTAGAAAACATATCAATTTAAAATTTTTTACGAAGTAAAAACAATAGTAATTAAAAAAACAATTATCAAATTTGATAGGAAAACAAAAGCATAAAATGAGAAGGAAATACTAAAAATGAGATGAGGAAGAGGATGTTAATTTTTTTATATAAAAAAACACTACATGAACTTTTCTTTCAACTATTTTTTTATAGTGAATTTTGAAAGTTAAGAGGTTAAAGAATTTATTATGATCATAATAAGAATTAATTTTCATAATTATTAATCTTTAATTAGCCACTATAAATCAATTATATTTTTTTTGTTGAAAAAATTGTTCAGTTTTTTGAAGGGTTGATCAAACATTAAAAAAAAGAACTGATCTTCAAGAAATCTTTGTATAAATTCTAAAGGATCATAAATCGTTTAAAGAGACCGTTGAGACCCCTATAAAATTTATAAATTATTGTTTTTATTATGTTTATGTGTTTTAAAAAAACTAACAATTACCAAAATAAAAATAAAAATGAAAGGCATCAATAAAACTAAGTGACCCAAGAGATTTTTCCCTGTTCATTTGAATATTGAAATGATGCTTTTGCCTTTCTATAAAAACTAACAAAACTTGCAATGGAAGGTAAAACTATTATTTTCAGGGATCCATTAGACGTTATAAAATTGATGGGTCATAAATCGGTTATCACACTTTTTTTATCACAATAAAATGAGTTTGTTGCCCTTGAAAGCAAAACAATATATATATTTTATGGGTATCATTATTTTTTTAATATTATATGCACAATAAAATAATGTTGATATCTTTGAAAACAAAAAAAAAATAAAAAAAATAAACAAGCACCAGGGCCTTAAAAAAAAATAAACTAGCACCAGGGCCTTGAAAAAAAAAAAAACTGTCACCAAGGCTTTTTATACTTTTCCTTTATTTAGGCAAAGTAAAAAAGAAAAAAACTATTTAAAATAATAAATTGCATGCTAATCCGATTGGAAAAAAAAGGTTAGACCGGCTACTGAAATATATCTCTATTGCTTTTCAGACTATAAGACGGACATCAATTACTTCAAGAAACCAAAGCAATCAAAATATTTTTCCGAGTCCCAAACGGAAGACGAGATCCCTATATATTCACTCAACCAGCCTTGCAATTCTCTATCCAAAAACAATTCCTTCCCCGTGCTCCGTAGTCTCTAGTCATCACTGATCTTTCTTCTTTCAACCCCTTTTGTTGCATAAACATGGCCCGTTCTGTGATTTTTCTGGCCGCCATCTTTCTTTCTTTCTGCATATTGTCATGCATAGCACAACAACAACCATGCACAGCCTATAAATTTTCAAACAACAAACAGTTCTCTTCTTGCAGCGACTTGCCTGTTTTGAGCTCCTCTCTTCACTGGAACTACCATCTATTATCCAGCAGAGTTGAGGTTGCCTTCAGGCATACTGGTGTGACCGATCGCAAATGGATTGCTTGGGCTATCAATCCAACTTCAGGAGGGATGATTGGTTCCCAAACAATCGTTTCTTTTCAGAGAACGGATGGAAGTCTTGCGGTCTATACTTCACCTATAACAAGTTATGGAACGCGATTGGAACAAGGAAATCTTAGCTTTCCTGTCTTGGACTTGTCCGCTACTAATCAGAACAATGAGATGATAATCTATGCAAGCTTAGAGCTCCATGGAAACATCAGCACAGTCAATCATCTCTGGCAAGTAGGCCCAATGTCTGAAAACACTCCAATGATGCATAGTGTTGCTCCATCCAGTCCCAACGTCAAATCCATGGGGAGTTTGGACTTCCTTTCAGGAAGGATTAAAGCGACAAGAAGTTCTTCAACAACACTGAAAAATGTCCATGGAATATTGAACACAATAAGCTGGGGTATTCTAATGCCTGTTGGGGCCGTCATTGCAAGATACTTGAAGAGGTTCGAATCTGCAGGCCCTTTATGGTTCTACTTGCATGTCAGTTGTCAACTGCTGACCTATATTCTTGGTGGTCTGTCTGGATTTGGGACTGGAATATTTCTTGGCATAAGGTCTCATGGAATTGAACATGGCTGTCACAAAATCATCGGCATTGTCCTCTTCTGTCTTGCAACAGCACAGGTGTTTGGTGGTCTAGTCAGACCTGACAAAGATAGCAAGTATTGTCCCTTCTTCAACTGGTTCCACTTCCTGGCGGGTTGCTCAACACTTATCCTAAGCATATTCAACATATACAAAGGATTTGACATATTGCACGCCGCAACATTTTGGAGGCTTACCTACAGTGGTATAATACTAACTTTGCTACTGGTCACGCTATTATTGGAAATATGCACAAGATGGTGCGTGCCGATAACTAAGCGTTCGATGTCAAATACCGTGGACAAAAACACATCCGTTGTCGCTGCAGTAGCTGCAATGGAGGTTTAGATTTGGGAAGCGTAATGCTGCATTGGAACATGCGATTAATTAAAAGAGAAACTTGTCTGCAGCTGGTCTAGGTGCACTACTAGTGGAGGAGGTTCTGATGAAAAATATTTGATCTACACTGTTTTTAATTTGCCCAAAAGTAGTTTTTCTTTTTAATTTTCATTGTTTACCTGTAATTGATTCACAACTACCTTTTATATTGAATAATTATTATTTGAATCCTTTATACTGATTCTATTAAGCTTGGGATCACTATTTGTTTTTCCTACTCTGCTATCCCATGTTGTACGGATCTTCTATGTTGGACATCCTCATCACAGTTATCTTTATAATGCTCGTGTGGCGGTGCCCTTTAATTGTTTTTTTCGGAGAATACATTTCCACTTGAGGAATGTGATTAATACAGATTAAGAAATGAAATGAAGAGTCAGGGTGTTGGACTAGGAAAGCAAGAGGATGTCTTGTTGGGATATTGCCACTTATGTGACAGCAGCCCTATTCTAGGAGAGGGTTGCCATTGTCAAGAGCCTGTAGCTGGAGTTGCACCATTCATGTGCACCCATCCAAGATGTCAAAGGTTGGGAGTCACCATTGTTGAAGAAGAGCTGGAGTTGGCAGCCACCATTGTTAAAGAAGAGCTGGAGCTGGTGGCACCATTCTTGCCTATAAATAGGCAGTAAGAGAGTAGAGCAAACTGAGCAGAGGGTGAGAGAAAACCAGTAGAGAACAAGAGAGAAAGAGGGGCTGCCAAGGGCAGCAGCCCTGCTGCCATATGCAGCAGTGTATGAGAGCAATGGGAGTTGAGTTTGAGTGAAGTGATCCTCCTCCTCCATGTGTGTTGTAACCGTTTCTTTATATCTCTAATAATATTGACTTCTCCCGTGGATGTAGGCGGTTTTGCCGAACCACGTTAAATATTGTGTCTCAGTGTGCTTAGACTCCTTTGAGCAATGATCATGAACACCACCATTCCACAGGGGGAGCAGAATCCCCTATAATTGGTATCAGAGCATATGGTTTAAAGTGGTGTTTGATTTTTGCTCAAAAATAAAAGTTGTCAAAATTGTGTTTTGACCATACCAATGTGTATTGGAGGAAGAGACGAAGCCACTGGTGAAAACTGCGTCAAAATCAAACGTCGAAAACAGCCGCACGCGCCGACGAGGTGGCTGGCCACATGCGTCTTCTTCGCCCGGATGGGCTGACCCGACCCGAATACCAGTTGACCTGACCCACGTGGCTGACCCGGATAAGGATGACGTCAGCATGACATAATTGCGACATCAGCATGTACAGTAGGCATGCCCAGGATGACGTCAACATGCTATAATCATGACATCAGCATGCCATGTTAGCGTCCAATCAGCTGACATGTCACCATAGTGGGACCCACCTGCCACGTCATCAGCCGCGAGCCAAGCTGAGTTGCCCCAAGCCGAGTGGAGCCAAGCCGCGAGTCGAGGGATAGGATCCAGTGTAGCGGATCCTACGTGCAACTGGATCTGAGATTGAATTTGGGCCGTTTATCAGGCCAGAATTGTTTTGATCAAATCTTCGCCGTCTGAAATGCGATTTGGACGATTTCAGACTTGTTTCCAGCTAATTTGATCGTTCTGGATGCAATGGTACGGTCCGATCGTTGAGATTTATGATCAAAAGTGGTGATGGTGAATTATTAAAGAGAGATTGCCCGATCAGGAGGCATCTGAAGGTCATCATGGTGGTCGATGGAAATGAAGAAGAAGAAGACTCATATGTTTGCCCAATTACATGTGCTGAACTGCTAAGCAAGGAGATTTTAATGGCTTTGAAGGAAGGCAAAATTGGGACACTCTGGACACCCGGTTATGTGGACAATTTGAGGTGGAGAGTGAAAATTGATTAAGACCAATCTTGATGAATTTAAGAACTGGTAGTCTCGCTAGATGTTGAGAAATCATGTATTAAACCAGTATATTCCAGATCACTTGTAAAGGAAAGCCGCAACAAAGCTAACAAATGGTTGTATATACGGAAAGACAGTACGATGGATAGATATGGCCTAAGAAGTTCTGGCTAGGAGATTGGGTTTTAAGCGGGACCAATGTGACCCCTCTAATCTTTCTTGGGAACTTGCTTAGTGGAATGATTATCCATACGGTACTATTTTCGTATATATAGCAGTTTGTAATGAAACGGTTGAAGACTAGCAAGATGACGGCACAAGGGAACAGTTAGGTTCCATATGTTCAAGGATCTGATGGAGTGGTAATTTCTTCAAAGAAGTTAGATTCGGTGACTGTGATTTCTCGAGGGGAGAATTAATGAAGACCCTGATAATGGAAGAGAAATACAGGAATGAGATAAAGATTGACACCCTATTTTGACTTGGATAGATGTTGTGACAGGATGAGCTGCTGTCAAACATAAGCAAGAAATAGGGAGAAATTTGGAGAACAGAAATTGCACGAGGGCACACAGAGATTGTGCAGGAGTACCCGTAGGATCCAATAAGGTACTGTTATGAGACAACAGGTGCAAGAAGAAGAAGTGTTCCCAGATGAAGCTCAGAGCAGAGACTATGTAGAAGTTGTACAACAGGAAGTCTCTTGTGCTCTTGATGAAGACAACATGCGAAGACCTTTCCTATGCATGCAAGGATGGAAAGAGAGCTATTGTAGAGGCACCTAATTGAGGGGGTGCAAACGCCTATAATACAAGGCGACCGCCTATGTTGAAAGGCGAAGACACCAAAGAGAGTTGGTGTAGGTGGAGCTGTTAAGCAGAAAAGGCACAGAAGCTCCAAACATAGAAATCGAGGTAGAGGATTGCGAGGAGTATACCACAACTTTCTCTTTCTATGTAATCAGTGGCAGTAATCTCTCCCATAGTGCACATGGTGATAAAGACTTTTGGAGCCACTTTAAAACACCTCAGCTGAAGGAGGATGCGACCGCCTATGAAAGGTGAAGACACCTTAGAGAAGGTGTGAGGGCCGTGATAGGAGCCCCAGTTCAGACCGCCTCATGACAACAGGCAAAGACACCTTAGAGAAGGTGTGAGGGCCGTGATAGGAGCCCCATTTCAGACCGCCGCATGACGACGAGCGGAGACACCTTAGAGAAGGTGTATGGGCCACGATATGAGCCCAGTTCAGAATGCCCCAGAGCCAATGTGATGGCTGGATATGAGTGGACAAATATATAGCTAATGAAGTGGCTATGATGAGTATGGAGACAAATACAGGATTGACTTTCATAGATATTGCCCCCATGCTAAAGATCAATGAGCTAGAAGACATTTTCCTTGGACAATAAGTGGGTGACTTGTGGAGCATTAAGACGCGACTGCTATAAAAAAGCAGAGGGCATGTGCAGGTTCCCGAAACAAGTTGACTATTATCAAAGTGGTGAGCTCGATGAAGGCATTGTAATACTCAAAGTATCAAGACATATATGGATCAACCTTTAATGGGCTACCCCCATGGTTAAAGGTGGAAAGCTACCTGGACTCTTAGGACTAAGAGCGAGAGACTCACGGAGAAGTAAGGCGTGGTTCTTAGGGTGGAACAGAGAGCAGACGCAACTCCGGGATGAGTAGACTCTTGGAAGAGTGGTGAGCTCGTGATCATATTGAGATACTCAGATAATGATTGTCGCACTTGGAAATAGAAATTTTCGTTTGAGGGGGTTTTGTAAGCCTTGATGTGAGGCTTGATAAATCATTCTGGATCGAGCATGGTTGATAAGCTTGAAGGGGAATGTTGTGTGTCCGAGAGACAAACGTTAACACTCTTCAGATGTGAAGTGGCAGACCATCTGGTTGTAGTGATCCTTTTGTGTGAGAAAAGGTGTGCTTTGGTGACTCTGGTGATTGAAAGATGTGGCAAGTACCTGTAAACTTGACCGAAGATGCTTTCAGAATGGTAAGCTTGGAAGAGCTGCAAGATGCAAGCTTGTGCTGAAGAAGCAAGATGACAGTTGCCCCACATAAATGGCAAAAGGGGTGATTGTTGTGATATTGCCACTTATGTGGCAGCAGCCCTGCTCTAGGAGAGGGTTGCCATTGTCAAGAGCCTGTAGTTAGAGTTGCACCATTCATGTGCACCCATCCAAGATGTCAAAGGTTGGCAGCCACCATTGTTCAAGAAGAGCTGGAGTTGGCAGCCACCTTTGTTGAAGAAGAGCTGGAGCTGGTGGCACCATTCTTGCCTATAAATAGGCAGCAAGAGAGTAGAGCAAACTGAGCAGAGGGTGAGAGAAAACCAGTAGAGAACAAGAGAGAAAGAGGGGCTGCCAAGGGCTGCAACCCTGCTGCCATATGCAGTAGTGTATGAGAGCAATGAGAGTTGAGTTTGAGTGAAGTGATCCTTCTCCTCCATGTGTGTTGTAACCCTTTCTCTATATCTCTAATAATATTGACTTCTCCCGTGGATGCAGGCGGTTTTGCCGAACCACGTTAAATATTGTGTCTCATTGTGCTTAGCCTCCTTTGAGCAACTATCAGTACACCACCGGTCCGCGCATGGGGAGCCGGAATCCCCAACATGTCTTTGATGGATTTCCTTTGATTTTCCTTGTCATTAAACCCATTCTTTTGTGGTATTAGAGCCAGGATATCTGCATTGCAGAATTTGACAACGCAGTTGTTAGGAAAATTGGCACCAGGATATTGTCGAGGGAGGAATGCATTGGTTATGGGGCTGGGATGAAGGGGATGATAATGGGTCATACAATTCCGGAAGCTAGGAACAATGGGGGCTTATAGTAATGGAACATTTGGGATCGATGTAGAATGTCAAAAGATGTATAATGAGTTGCCTAACGTTTTGGAGATCAACATGAATTCATAGTTATGAGAGCTATCATCGAAACCTTGGAATCAGAAGGAAAAAACACACACACACAGAGTTAAGAATGCCTTATGTATTCCAGATAGAGGACCAAAAGAAGTAGAAATTAATTGATGGCTTGGGGATTTCACGTTCGATTTTGACTAAGAACTTGATTATGGTGGTTTGGTAGTTTGAATTGTGGGGTGCTGTAGAGGGAGGAATGCAGTGGCTTGGTCGAGGAAATTTTTAGATTCGGTGGAAATGCTTTGTGATTGTTCTTCTCTTGAACATATGTCTACATTTGCTGCATGGATGAAGGGGAATTATCATGGGGCACACAATTCAGGAAGCTAGGATCGATGGAGCTTATAATGATAGATTATACAATAATATATCCAGCCAGCTCAGATAAACCTAGAGAGTTGATTAATTTGACATTTGTTTCAAAAACACATGGAAAGAGTGAAATTTCTTTGCTGAGTGCACATTATTGCCCAATGGATACTATCAAAATGGCATCCACACAGCACAGAACAACATGCACACACACAGGCATATGAGATGTACTTGTGTCTGTGCAATGCGTGTGTAAATTTACGTGGAGAGACTTATTTCCAAAACAAATAAAAAGAGTGTGCTATGTGCAATCACACTTGTATGAACATGTGCATCATGAGTGTTTGTATATATGTAATTGATGGGCTACCATAAACTGGTATGCAGGCCATAGGAATTGTGTATGTTTCGAAGCATGACGGTGCAGGGAGAGAGAGAGAGAGATTTCAAAAACAAATAAAAAGAGTGTGCTATGTGCAATCACACTAGTATGAACATGTGTATCATAAGTGTTTGTATATATGTAATTGATGGGCTACCATAAACTGGGTATGCAGGCCATAGGAATTGTGTATGTTTCGAAGCATGACAGTGCACAGATTTATGAAGTGAAATTATGCACAGTATCCAAGTGTTGATTCTTGGATAATTAATGCACCAAATCTGAAGCGATTTTGAGAAAAAATGATTACTTTGTCTTTATGCAATCTAATGGTGTTAGAATTGGCATCTCTTGTTAAAGACTTTTGGTTCAGATTGAATTATTTCTTTGGTGCACCATATTGAATTGTTTGGAATTCAGTTGGAGAAGTGATTGTTAGTCGAACTATAGTTTTAGTAAATTTTCCGACATGTTAGGTGCAACTGATTAAAGAACTCTTGAAGCTGCTGTGCAGATAATGTAGTAAGAAATCAACAAGAGGTTGTGTCCCAAGTATCTGATCCCAAGTCTACATGAACATTTTGAAACATTCAATCAAACAAGTTGATATGATTCTTTACAACTCAGAAAGTTATTTTGATATATGCAATAAGCTTACTTGTTGGATAATTTTACAATATAGGAGGAAGGTTGTTCTCCTTTTCATACAAATCAACAACCTTCACATTTCAATCAACATTTTTCATATTGCTAAGACCATTTCGTCGTGTAGGATTTACATTCAATATGCTTTGTCAATCTGTGCTATTCTTTTCATGGATTGAAAATTATAATTATAAGTATTTTCTGGAAGTGCTTGATTTTTTGTGCCAGATCTAAGCTTTTCACAATATACTTGTTGTAACCTATTTATGGGTACCCCACAAATAAAATAAAAAGAAAAAAAAACGGAACAGTGTCGTTTGAGAGACACTATTCCTCTCTCTCCATGCTGCTGCAAAAAAACCCAAAACCCTATGGCTAGAAAACAGTGCAGGCGTGCCCTGCAAAGCCACGCCCGTTGGAGACCTCACCGGTGTCCCCTGCTCCCCATGCGCAACAGCAGGCCGCTTCGCTTTTGCCTATAAATACTGCTCTCAACACCAGTACTATTGTGGAGGAAGAAACGAAAGAGAGGGGAAGTTTTTTTGAATGAGAGAACGAGAGAGAGTGGGTTTTTTCTTTTTGGAAACTGAGGGGGAAAAAGAAGAGAGAAGGGAGGAGTTTTTTTTTGAACGAAAGACCATAGAGAGGTGAGAAACACGGCAGAAGAGAAAGAAGGAAAACAGAGGGGAAGAGAAGAACTGTAACCTCTCTCTCTGGTCTCTCTCTCCACCGTTTGAAACAACACTGCCACCTCCTACCTTGCTCTTAGAACCACCGCTTGGAAGAAGAAGCAGAGAAGCAAGGTGACTGAAGAAGAAGAAGAAGTAATGCAGAAGCAGCAGAGAAGAGGAAGAGCGACCACAGCCGGCTGCCGCGACACCAACGCCACCAGGAGCGCAAACACAACAGCATTACCCACGCCATCGTCATCCTTCCTCAGCTCATCATCTTCCTCCCACACGCCGCGACACCATTGAAGAAAAAACAGGAACTTGCACCTCTACGTAGACGAAAAAACAGCAGCAAAACACTGCCCTTCCAGTAGACAACAGCACCGTGAGAAGCAAACAGAAGCAAACAGGGAAGGAAAACAGAGGCTGGCGCCTCTGCACGGGGAAGAATTAAGAAGAAAGAACAGATGTTGTCACCGGGCTCCCCAGCCACCGACCATAGTCCCAGCCATCCTTCGGTCAGCCGCCACTAGCATCACCGCGAGCGTACGCCATTACCATCGTCTTCAGCATCGTTTCCGCCACCAGGTTTGCTCCCCTCGTCTCTGTGTATGTAATTCCATTCTTTGCATTTCACTGTTCAAGTGAATTATAATTCACTTGAACAGTAATATTTGAATATGTTACTGAGCATGCACGCGTGAGGAAGTTCACGCGCGCCTTTTGTTTTCCCACCCGGGTCACTGGTTTGGGCCAGTGACCCGGTTAGGCCTGTTGGGTCCAGCCCAGCCACATGGACCGAACTAGGTCCAGCAAAATAAAAAAACATAAATAAAAATTCTTCAAAAATTATTTCAAAGAATATGTGATTTTCTGCAATTTTGTTACTGCATTTTTGATCAATATCGGTTTGTATTTTTATATTGTAAAGATACAAATCCGGTATTAAAATACCCGGTTTTCATTAAGTCATCAAAAAGAATTTTAAAATAAAAATGTTTTGTTTTCATGTATACGGTCTAGTTTCTCCAAAATATATAAAAACAAAAAAAATCCTTGCATCATATTTTCATACAACAGAGAAAAATTTCAAAAAACATTTATGTATTAGCATGCGTTTTGGCTCTAATAATCAGTTTATTAAAGCCACGAGAACTAGGCCAATATTGCAAAAATTCCAAAAAAATTATTTGGTTTTCTTTTAATATCTGGGGTTACGGCCTTATACGTAAGACGTATTCTGGATATTAAATTCTTGTTTTGAGGATAGATTTACCCGATAAGATAAGGATCTCCTTACCGATGAGGACTTTTCTTAAACCATACCAACAACTACAAAACACGACAAGACTTTAGATTTTATCAGACAATAAAGCAATGCAGCTTACCTTAGGTAGGACGTATTTTGGGGTGCTAATATCTTCCCTTTACGCAACTAGTCCCCGTGCCCGATCTCTGAGACCAGTTAGGGTTCCTAGTGATCAAAATACTAGGTGGCGACTCTCATTCCATTTTTCACCGATAAAAGACTAGATTTTATTGTCCTCCCATATTTGCCAAATAAAGATAGATATTATACATTTTAGATTGAAGTGGAATATTCACTGCGATGCTGCACACGTGCGACAATACTTATGGGATGGGAATGATCTTTTTATTTCGTAGCAAGGACATAAAAGAATTACAGGTTGATTTCTCTTTATTTTGAATGTATGCTTCTGTATGGTCTAGAGACATGCTTCCACAAAGAAATGTATATAATTAACTAGAATTACTCATGTTGTTTACATCGGATCTTCATTAATCATCAATCCATGATTGAGAAATATCTATTGCTTACCGTTCAAATGTCCAGTGCATCATTATCCTATATTTATGTCGTGGACAGGGTTTTGCTGCAGCATCATATGCATTGCTAGGTTTGTACATTTTCTTCGTCATGGACAGGCTCTCTATTACTTTTCAAGAACAACTCCCCAAAATGTTGAAGAGTTTGAAATACTTCAGTTGTATTATATAGAACCAATGATATAAATTCTGGTTTTCTTTATATTTTTTTTCTTTTCTTTTTTGTTGCTTTCCTCACATTCTTCTTGCCAACCAAGCTTGAACTTCGTTTCAGAGTGGGAGAAGACCTTACAGTTTATTGCCATCATTGGCCTCAGTCAGGTATACTATTATTTGTTATAGTGCTGGTTAATGTTTCTTTCACACACACAAAGATGTTGATTTCTAAGCTGATAATGGTTAAAACAAACTTCACACATTCTGATATTGTGCTAGTACTCAGATCCTTTGATGCAATCCGTAAAAATAGCATGTATACGAACCATTAAGCTAGATTCCCTTTGTCTATTTTGCATGTGTCCTAGAGAAAGCTTTATGTCATTGCTAAATTTAGTAAAGTGAACCTTGAGTTTCTTTAATTGTTGGTTTCTCACACTCTGCCAGATTATTTATCAGTGGGTTGCTTTTACAATGACCCTGAAGATTTTAAGCAAGATGTGAGGTATAACCTACTCTAGAAGTTTTTTGTCCTTAGTGTATGGAAACCAGGTCTGAAATCAAGTCTATGTTTATTCATGCTCAATGAATTATATAAGACGCACCTAGTATCATGTTAGATAGATAGGTGTCATATGTTAGTACAACATTATTTAGCAACCCAAATCACATGTTTACTGGGACGATGAGTTTTTATTAACAAAATGAACCTTGGTGTTTGCACAGTAAATGGCACGGAAAAATTTATATATAGCAAATCTCTTTTGTGTCTAAATGTTTTTTGAACACTAGGTTCTTGACCATGTTCTGATCATGTCAGAAGTTTGAGTCGTATCGATAACCAAACTGCCTATGACATTATCAAGGTTCATATTTCCTAACCAAACTGCCTATGATGTTATCAAGGTTCATATTTCCTAACCTCCACCAGACGTTAAGAAGTTATTTAATCATTTTCACAGTTAGATTCTTTTCAGTAGTTGGATCATGTTCAACCAAGTTTTTGGATTGTTGAGATCTTGATTACCTGGGATTTCAAATGCTTCTTTGAAGGCGTTTGCTCTCTCCTGTTAGACTTGGAGTCGAGGCATTTTCATGGGCAGTAGGAAAACTGGAAAACAACCGCATTGGTTTTCCTACGTCACCTTCATCTTCAGATGTTCAAAACCGGGTGCTGCAAGCTGCTGCAAAGCATGAATCCCAACCATCTGAAACTGAAGTTCAGAATCCATCACCTGAATCAGTGACTCCATTAAATGAGAAAGTAGATATTTCAGAAGCATAGGCATCGAGGCAGCGTTTATTGGAGTGTGGTGTATAATTATTGGAGGCGACATTAAATCTAAGAAGATCAATTGGCTAAATCTAAGAAGAGGTCTAGGTTGTGGCGATGGTAGACACACTCATAACTTATCTGGTAAACACACTCATAACTTTCAGACGCCTTCAATCTTGTCAAGAGATTCTATGGATCCAGTTTTATAATGAGGCTGGTTAGTTGTAAAGGTCCCGAATTCTTCTAAATTTGGTTCAAAAAATGTTTATTTAAAGAGTTATAAAATATGCAATAGCAAAATCTTGAATACTTACTGTTTTTCTTTTGTTGTTAGTATTCATTAGTTAGATGGTTGTTACAGTTAGTTGAGGAATTAGTTTTAAAATGAGGTTATAATCTAGAATTTTTGAGTTTATTTATAATTAGCCGAGATCTAGAATTTTTCTAAATTAGGTTAAAAAAATATTGTCTGAGCTAATATTGAGTTTATTTGAAAGAGTTACAAAATGTACAATAATAAAATCTTGAATTTAAAGTTTTTATGTACTTACTGTTTTTCTTGTGTTGCGTTCGTAGTTTATGTAATTTGGTTAGTAAATGACTATAGTATTCTGCATGTGCAATAATAAATGCGCTCGATGGTTGTTATAGTTAGTTGAGGAATTAGTTGAATAACAGAAAGTTAGTTCGTTAGTCCGTTGCAAGGGGATAACAATATTTACAGCTATCTTGAAAACCAAGTAATAATTGAAGAACAATTTGCAGTAATCACAGAACTCTCTCTCCCTTTCAATCTCCTTCTATTTCTCCCTCAATTTTCTTCTGAACTTTTGTCCGCTGGTAGATTTTCATCAAAGTGCAGATACACCCCACAACTTTCAATCTCCTTCCTTCCGTGGTGGTTGTGAATAGAATGGGAATGGTAGAATTTAATTGTAACTTCATTGCCAGAATATTCACGTAAACGATTTACCAAATTGAAATTACTGTAATGTAGAACCATGTGATCCGAGTCCCATTTCTTCATGTTAAATGATATAACATATGTATTCCCGGAAGCTAAGACGACTTCATCATCACCATCATGCTCACCGTTTTTACTCTTAACATGGTAATCACAATGTACATGAGCATTATAACGATCATCGAATTCATAAAGCATGTCATGGGAGGGAAGAGGGAGTAGAAAGACAAGGCATAAAGCAATTCCCTTGAGCTGATGACAATTTGAGGGCAACTGTATGGTAACTGAAGATCCAATTCCTTTGTCACCGAACCATTCTGGAATTTCACTCCCCGGTAGAACCATTGGAATACTGCCAAGTGGGATCTCCTCTCCGGACTGTAACACAAAAGTCACATTTCGAAAATGTGATGAATCAAGCAAGAAAGAGAGAAGAAAGAAAGACAAGGGGGTTAAGAGAGATACCTGAATTTCCAAATGCATTGCTGCTACCAGTGGTTTCTGATCCAATTTGAAGCAATTTGTAAAATCCAATCCTAACTCTAATCTACCGATATTGGTGGTTTCTAGTGATGCACAGTCATGTGTTGTTATCTTCCTCAGCGAAGGGGGAAGCTCAGGTAACGCTTTAATAGGTGTTCCATGCAAAGTCAGTTCATCCAAACATACCATATCTTTGATCGATAAGGGTAGCTCTTTAATAGGCGTTCCATCTAAAAATAGAGACCTCAAAGATATCATATGCTTAAATGATATCAAAGGTATCTCTTTAATGCCTGTTTTACTCAAGTCAAGAGTCCGCAAAGATTTCATAAGCACTGTGATTTCTGGGAAGCTCTCAAGTTTTGAGCAATCCCTCATATTCAAATTGTAGAGTCTTGTGAGATACTGGATTGATGAGGGCACCTCTTTAATAGCACTTCTTGTTAGACATAAGTCTTCTATATCCTTTAAATTCTCCGGAAACTTGGTCATCTTTGAGCAACCAGTGAGCCAAAGTAATTCCAACCGGCCAGTAACTGATTGTGGAACTTCTTTGATTGAAGTTTCTCGCAATATTAACAATTCCATATTTTGTGAAATCGTTGGACACGTGGTCATATCTAGGCACTGACTTATATGAAGGTATCTGAGAACCTTTGAATCAAGCATTGGAAAACTTCTAAGATTATAGCAACCAGAGAGATCAATTTCTTCCAGCTTGTCAAGATATTGAAGAGATGACGGAACGGAGGTTAAACTTGAACACTTATCAAGTTTTAAGCACTGTAAATTTTTTGCCATTGATAGATCTGGCAATTCCGTCAAATATGGAGAGTCAGATAGGTCGATTGTTCTTAAATTTCCAACATCCTGTCAACATAAAAAGGCATAATTAGAAAGTTAGCACCTCCAACTTCATATTTCTGATCATAATCTGTAGCTATTAAATCATACCTTTACTCCTGTCCAAAGTTTTACAAGCTTGCTTTCGCATAGGTGAAGCTCGACAAGGTGTTCAGCACGAAAAGATGGCGGCAAGGATTTCAAAGGGAATTCATCCCATCGCAGATATCTCAGCTCATTAGGAAGATATTCGAGGCCAGTAGGAGGAAGGTGCATATTATCTTCTACGGAGAAACCATCGTGATAGAAACTGAGAAATCTAAGACCATCCATCATTGCGAAGGCATCAGATTTCAAGTGTATCTCTCCCCAGATATCGGACATGTCCAAAGATATGCCTTTAATTTTTTGAGTTCCCTGTTAAACAAGAATAAAGAATAAACAAACAATAATACAATCTACTCAAACACATCAACTTTTGAGCAAATACATGAACGACAGTTAATGGCTGTAGCTTTAACCTTATTTTCCTCCAATACTTGAGCGACATCAGGAAAATGAAATAACCTGCTACGTTTGCCAGGAAAATCAGATTCTGCACGAACAATGTTAAATGCCATTTCTCGTAGTAAATCATGCATTTTTAGCTCGTTATTGACAATCTTATGAGTACGAGTTATGAGACACTTATCAATGAGCATGCTTATATCGAAAATCACAGACCGACCATATAAGCAATCTAATATTCTTGTTGCTTTGTCTGGCTCCCATCTTCCTATGAAGAAATGTGCTATGTCAAGAAATATGGATTTTTGTTCTGAATCCAACCCATCGTAACTAATTCTCAACACCCTTTCGATTTGAGGAGGCTGAACTAGTTTATTCAATGCACTGCGCCATTCTTCTATGCTTTTACCATAGAGAAAGGAACCCAAAACTTTAAGGGCTAACGGATTGCCTTGTACACGCCTTCTAATCTGTTCTATCAAGTGTCTGTGATCACTTGTGGGGATGCAATTCGTCAAGGCTTTTGAGCTAAAGAGTTGGATAGCTTGTTCATCGGTCAACCCCTGAACCTTGTATGTCTTGTCTACTACATTACTAAACACTTGCTTGTCTCTACTTGTTATGAGAACTTTACTGCCCGGACCAAATGAACGGTTTCGTCCGTCAAGCAAATCTCTCCATTCTTCAAAACGCATTAAATCATCCACATCATCCAGAACAATAAAAACCTTTATTCGACGAAGTCTATCCCTCACAAAAGAATCTTGAAAACTCAAGAAG
>Ga0325410_1003575_pt1 | contig 17594 bp, 10 predicted proteins | sample PopdelMetagenome_16_FD_206182 | JGI IMG/M metagenome (GOLD analysis project Ga0325410, IMG submission 206182) | Populus deltoides microbial communities from Bellville, Georgia, United States - Xylem-PdIQD-R3 | ecosystem: Host-associated > Plants > Phyllosphere > Stem > Wood/Secondary xylem...
TAGGAGGAGGTGAGTGATGCTGATATTCTCAAGTATCAGGTCTTTCTCAAACCTTGCAACAATCCAGAGGTTTCGTTCTGATTTCAAATTTCCGGAGGCGGCGACATCAGCTGATGGTCTAAATCCAGCTGTGACTTCTTCTGGTGGGGATGAGGATGATGAACTTTATTGATTAAGAGCTTTTTTTTTCCTCTTGTAATTTAATTTAGTTTCTTCAAAATAATAGCAACAGTTTTTCTAATGCTAATAATTTTTTAATCTTTCTATTTAACAAAGTCCACGCACATCAAAAAAGTTTCAATGGCAATGACGATAATTCAGATAATCTAGATTGTGTTGGTTATCATATATAATAGTACAGTAGAAGAAACTGAAAATATAATTATGTTGGCCCAAAAATATCACTAACCATGAAGATCATAAAGAAACCTCTGTTGCCACGAAAACAAACCCAGTAAACTCGAATCTTCCAGTTACATACCATGCCTACATAGGCGCGAGACAGGAAACCTTTGTATTGAAAAGGGTGATGCTGTTGTTGGGGTCATTTAATGATCCATTGCTTATTGCGAGTCACAGATAATGACAAATAATGAACTTGTTTTAGCATTCCTTTCACTAAAACTAACTCGTTTAAGATCTTAATTTGGCATTCATTTGCTAAGGTCAGTTTCCGAAGGAAAAGCAGCCTCAAAAGAGGGTTATTGCTAGCAACCGATCTACAATCTTTCACAGAGATCTTGCGAGCTGTTAGTTTTTTTCCGTAAAGGAGATTTTGATCTGCTAATGCTTCTGCATTTTTCTGCTGCACAGAAGGTGCTCTGCTGGCGTGAAATTAAACAGATTTTGACTTCAATTCCATTGGTTTGTTGTTTTCATATCTTCGAGAGGAATTTTTTGCGTTGTGGTAATTGCACTTGGAGAATAACTCCACAAGGCCCAGGTCTGACTTCTTCTAATTCTTATATTCCATTGGTATGTTATTAACACGTCCTAAAGTATGATGTCACGAGTAAACTCCAGATTGATGTTATGAAGAAGTTTAAGGAAGCAAGAGTGGCCATCCTGACGAGAAGGACGAAAGAATTGATGCGGTAGGTAAAGTGGAAAATGGATTAACTATGATAACCACTGTATCAGTCCCTTGATTATATATAAATTATCAATTAGGTCCTCAAACTATCAATTTTGTCGTGGTGGTCCTTGATCTATATACTTTCCGTTAGTCAGATATCCTACTATTAAATTAATTAATTAGATAACTAGTTGTTACTATGCTTTTACAGGAGTAATTCCATCCATTTATTTTAAAATTCAAGGAAACAAAATCTCATTTGTGAGATATATATGAAAATAATTACAATTATATGGTCAAGATATGTATTTGAAATATGATCTAAGATTATATTCTGCCCATTGTCTATAATTAATAATAATAGACAAAAAAAAAAACAAAAAGGAAAACTGCAAGGCCTGTATCTAGCATGAAATCTTAATCACACAAACACAAGATTTTATCATGATTTCTTGATTATGGAAGGTCCCTTGTCCAAAACCTGTATATGAAATAAGATATTCTTACATTAATTTCCATGTATAAAGTCCTGAAAAACATAGCCTCCAAATTAATCGTCCCTATGCAATCAACAAAGCATCCATGCATGGGTAATTAAGAAGTAATAAATAGAAAAACATCAAAATTAATTAAGTGTCACTACGTTGTTCTTAGATGTTGCTAACCCGGATCAGATCCCAAATCACAGTTGGAAAATATATGGAAAAAATGGTCTCACATGTTGACCATGCTTATATACAGGCAACCTCTTTCAATAGTATATATACAAGAAACAGCAAACCTAGCCCTATAAATAAGAGGCGTGCATTCTTAAAAACAAATCAAAAATCAAAATATACAAAAGAATCACACAGACATGAATCCCTTTGTCACAAGGCATTTCATTCTGCTAATATCATATGTGTTACTAATCTTTACTACTTGTGATGCGTTTTGTTTTCTTCGAACAGACGTACATTTGAATATTACAAACCAGTTGGGTTCAGGCTTGGACCTTACCGTCCAATGCAAATCGAGAGATGACGACCTTGGCGTGCATGTAGTCCCTTTTGATGGTTATTATACAATGAATTTTTGTTCCAATATTTGGGGAACTACACAATACTTCTGCGGCATGACATGGTCAGGTAAACTCCATTGGTTTGATATTTTCATTGCTGAAAGGGATTCTCATCGTTGTGGTGACTGTACTAGGCGAATACTTCCAGAAGGCCCTTGTATGACTTGTAATATTGGTGAGTCAAAAGAATACGTATGCTATCAATGGAATGGCGAGGTGTTTTAGAAATCTCGTAGCATAAAGTAGAGCTAAAAACGCAGTTAAGCATGTGGTTCTCCACAAATTACAAGCGCAATCCATGCACTCCAAGACTCCATGTTTTTGACTCAGTATATATATTTATTTTGCTTGTTTTGCATTTTAGCAGTTTTGTGGGTTGATTGATGAGTGATGGATGCGAATATGTTTGGTATGTGTGTGGTTTTCGCCACGGTAAGAATTTCATGATGAAGTTAATTCCCTCAAAATGGAAATCCTTTTATTTGGCTGTTAATGCACTTCCTTTCCAGATTTTCCATAATCTCTCCTTACAATATATCAACAACGCGTAAATCAAAACAAGTACTGTGCCCAAACAAGGCAAGGGAATGGAGTTGGTTTTCACATACTTTCCACCGAAAGAAATGGAGGGTTTTAAGTTTCAACACCCGAGTGTGTGAAAGACAGAGAGAGATTTGCCTGTAAAAAATTAAAATATTTGTGCAATGTGTTAATGAGTTTCTCCACACATTAGTATAAAGAGATTTGTCACTTTTCATGATTGCAGTTATTAAAATTCAAATTGTTTAAGATAAATCAAATTGTTACAAGTTAAGAGTAAGAATAGAATGAGAAAACTAAAATAAATTAGATTAGTGAATAATAAAGCATTGATTAATACAAAAATATCTTGTTTCAATAAAGAGAAAGCTTGATAAGTTGTAGAATTCACAAACATGATGCTGCCAAAACATTTTTCTTTTTCTTCTCTTGGAAAGATTATTTTGAGATATAATTTTCTATAAAAATTGCATCACTCAATATTATCCTGCCAAAACAGCCAGCCAAATGCATGAACCAAAGTAATTATCAGTAATTCATTGTAGCCAAGTGCAGTTTTGCTAAACATGTAAGGAAAAAGATCCTTGAAACGGCGCAACCACACTTGCTATATAATACCAAGAGGCACCATATACTAAGGTAGTGATTGAGATGTTGGACAAGGATGGATTAGGATTCGATAAGAAAAAAATTTTGTGTAATTGTTTGATTTACCCTTAAACAATATAAAATCAATTTTTGTCTTATCCAAGACTATTCTAGTTAAGAGATTTTTGTCCCATTAAAAAAAATAAAACAAGTTTGTTCAATTCTTTGCAAAAGGGTTAATCCAGGTTTATTTGCGTCAATGTAAAAATAAAAATAATTATTATCATAATTTTAAAATTCAACTCGAGAGTTAACCCAAAATAAGGCTTGGATAACGAATTGATTATCTAAGTATTAGTCGCAATTTTCTTTAATTGTATCTTGTTCTTAATTGAAAAAAATATAAAAAATAAAATCAGAGAAAACTAATTTTCTGGTTAATAAGATTATTAGCCTTATTATTAATGGGCGATTTGAGAGACTAATTCTCTGGTTAACGAAATTAGTGTCCCAGTTAATGGGATTAGTGCTCTGATTAATGGGCAACTGGAGAAACTAATTTCCTAATTAATGGGATTAGTGTTATGATTAACGAGTGATATAAAAAGCTAAATCCCTAAGTAATGAGATTAGTGCCCTGGTTAATGTACAATTAAGGAACCAAGTTGATTTATTAATAAAACAAATATTTGGTTTAGGCTAGAGATGATCTTAATACATCCTCAAAATTGGTACTAATTGTATTGATTTGCAAAGATAAGAGTATAGTAAGGAATAAATTATTTGATAAATGATAATGCAAATATATATATTAAATTATCATTGAGTATAAAGTTGATCATGACCGATATAAATTAAATTTTTAGGTACCTCACAACTTCGAGTCAAGTAATAGATTCATGAATTTGTATCTTTTTATCTAATCAAATGATTTGTTTGAAAGAATAAATATTTTGTTTTGTAACATAATTTTGTATCCAAAAATATATTTACCTAACTTAATCATGGGTGATATATTTGAAGTAATTGTTTTTTTTTTAGAATGTTTATAATTTTGTTGTACTCCTCTTTAGATATACTTTTATATTTTGGAAATGAACATGTATCTTGAGTTATGTTGTTACTAATTTAGTTGTTCTATTATTCATAATACTTATGGAATGTTATAATACTTGCTCTATTGAGTGAATATTGAAGACAATGGGAAGTTGAACTTATGGTCAAGTTAAGGAAGTCCCGGATCATGGGACAAATATTAGATATAGAGGGAGTGCTTTCTCGGCAATATTCTGCTGCCTGAGAAGAATACAAAACAATTATGCTTTCCCATCCAACATTACAACATATCAAGGGAAAGAAAGTTATGGACCCTGACAGCATTTAGAGTGTGCCAGGACAGCAGATTTACAGTTAAAGGAAAAAAAAAAACTGTAAATAACTTTTGACTACAAAATTGTTAACATCACAGATGACAAAAGCTGATACTGTGGTAGTACAGTTAGAACTGTGAATTGCTAAGGAAAGTGACCATGCATCGAGCACTTTGGAACAATTTATCTACTCCCTGCCAAACTGAACATTGAGTCTCTAAAAGCTTCCTTGCCTTGTCCTTGCCTTGTCCTGTAATTTTAGATTGCACCTAATTGTTTCGCCATGAATCTGAACAGAAGAATATGCAAGATGTTAAACAATATTCTCAACTTTCTCGGAGAATTGCCAGCAAATATTGGGAGATAACCCTTTCTTTTTCCCTTTTCTTATATGCTTATTTCCTTCAGTTTAGTATAAGAGTGGAAAAACAAACTTGATGGTTCTAGATTTTGTGCTCTTCAGTGACAACTCAATATTATCTCTAACCAATGGAAAAGAAAAAATGGGTAAAAATATTGCCCGAAAATGTGCAGAGAAATGAACAAATGAACAATGATGAATCCATACCTTCAAAAATAATCTTATGACGGCCTGTACAAACTCAAAATTGTTTCTGCTGGATATCTCATGAATAAAATAGTCTAGCAGCAGCTCGATTGAAATAAACTCAGGTCTCGTTTCAAGTTCTTCCTGATAATCATCTATTATCTGAAACATTCTAAGTTCCATATCCAAATTTGAAGGAGATAGACCTTTGATATATTCAGTGAATGCTGAAACTGCAAAATTTGTACACAATTAAAACGTTACCAGGCTATCCAGCATGCATAAATCATCAAAGAGCTTTCAGCTGGCTCATCAATGATAACACATGAGATAGTATAGTGCAACTGTGTGGAGGACTAGAATGCTCACAATTTTTCATCTCTGAAGACTGAAGAAGTCCCAAAAATTGAGTTGGTGGAATGTCAAGTTTTCTCCTATCACTCTCCGTTTCATCAGGTTTACTATCATCCCCATCCACTGGCTCACTGGGCTTAAATAATATTTCTCCAGATAGAGATGGAATTGAAGGCAGGAAGAAAGGAATCTTCTCGGGCTTCTTTGGAGGCTCAATTGGTTTATTGCGTACCTGTGGATCATTGATTTAGAGGGAAAATCAAACTTAAAAGAAAAGAAAAACAAATAGAAGTTGTGCAGAGAAGATTAGATAAATAGAAACTTCAGCATGCCATAACACATGACAACATTAGAGGAACATTATGATAGAGGGGGAATAAACCTTTATAATATCTAAGTTGATCAAACTCTGCCATTAGCTTTTAGGCAACAGGGAGAGAGTAACAAGATCTGGAATTTGCTGACTGAAAGCTAGAAAAGTAGAAGCTTCTTTGGATACTGAGTGTTTCACAATGGACTTGTCAGTATCCTCATTCTCAGCATTTGAACCTTCAACTGCAATTAAAGATGGCAATTTTACATTCACAACTTCTTTCCCACTAGCATAAGCATCAATCCTTGAATCTCCGGAGAACATTGACTGATTAACCCTGAAAAGTTTACAAATATCAGCCTCGATGAAAAAAAAATGAAACAAAAAATTACTTGGTACAAGTACAAAATATTGCAGCTGAACACTTTCAAGATCTCAATTAAATATTTGATTTCTATTTAAATACAAAAGTGCATCTCCTTCGATCAGTTTTCTCAAGACCACACCTTTCAGAAACAAAATCCATACAGAGCATCCTAGAGCCTTAAATAGAGTAGTATCCCAACTAATTGCCAATAAAATCATAAAACCAAACTTCAGACATGCAATTGAGAATGTACCACAAATAGACCCCGTTTTGATCAACATGGGTAGTTGCCAGCACATCCATATTTGGTGACAAAGACAATGCTGTGACAGACACCTCAACATGAACTGCATCTATTTGCCTTGCTAAGATGACATCCCAAATTCTAAGAGTTCCATCCATACTGGATGACAAAAGCCATTTCCCATCCTCACTAAAACATAAATCTGTAATTCGATCAGTATGACCTTCAAATTTACGAACCATTCTCAGTGCAATGGCATCAAATAAACGGATAACCAAATCATCTGCAACAGTAGCCAACAGACCTGGAAATCATGTCAAACCAACGTCATTAGAAGATGATCCAAGGAGCAATAAAATAATATGTGTGTGGGTGTATATAACTGCAATCTTTCAGCAGAAGGAGACCACTACCATTAAGACGATGATAAACAATCTTAACCAGAGAACAACCAACTTCCCATCTTGATTTTAATGCACGTCCCTTGAAATCCCAAACCTGCACAGCCAACCCTTTCAAGGAATGAAAATTCCAACAAAACTTAGATGGAACCTAAGCAATATTCATTTGTATCTTTTCTAGCACTATAAGGCAGGCAAGTAAATAGAAGAACATTTATCCTGAAACATGATACCTACAAAACATTTACAAACAACAAACAAGCCACAACGTGACACAACGTGCAACAACAGCTATACACTAGAGAGGATATAACATATGTGATAATTTCAAATGCTAAATATAAAATAAAAGAGCTTGAATAATAGTAAGGAACACTGACCTTTACATCTCCATGATACCCTGCACTTATCATTAGGGTATTTGTGGAATCACAAGCAACTCCAACCACCTCCCCCTCATGGGCATGACTTCCTCTCTCTGAAACATCCAGGTAACTTCCTCGGCTAATTCCTGATTGAAGGTTGAATCGTTCTATCCAACCACCTGCTGTTCCTACGATAGCGAAGTTGCCACATGCACTAATGGTGCAAGCCTGATAATAATACAGTCATGAACCAAAACCATCTGTCATTCCTAAAAGATGAGGCGTTCTTGACTTCCCTTCAATCTTGTTCCAATTGCTCAGTAACAAAAAATAATGAAAAAATGAAAATCAAGGTTTCTTTTTTTCTAAGTTGAAAAAAATCCTGTTGATTTGTCAAGATCAAAATGATTTCCTTCACCCTGAAACAGGATTTACATCTTAAAACTTTATGTGAAATCAAGTAGCTGATCTATAGGAAATTTTCAATGATTTCATAAGAAGATGAATCCATCTCATTTGCTAACGAAAGAAAAAGGTTCAATGCATCACATACAAACAATAAAAAAGATTAAAAAAGAAAAAGATGAATGGTTTGGGTAGTATATTGCAATTCTAACCTTAACAGGTGTTGGCTTTTCTGGGCATGGTCTCAGGATATGCTCCCCAATGACAAAATTTTGAAGCCTCCACACATATGCTTGTGCAGTATCAATATGACAAGTTACCACGTTGCACCAATCCCGCTCCCGAATTTCAGCTATAATTGAAATTTCACATCAGGCAACTTGGAAGCATGAATATCATTCAGAAAATGTGAAGTGTGATAGCAATAATCTGTTAAACCAGTTATTTCAAAAGTACACCACAACATAGACAAAGAAAACAGATGAGAACTGAAGCAGTGAGTAAAAAGATTTGAAGGAAAGTAGTTGAAAAAAGGGATATAGGCACAATCACCTCCTCTATAGCATTAATAAATGGCCAAGTCATTCAGAACACAAATCCTAGAGCAAGAAACATCTACATTTAAGCATTGGAAGAGCTCTCTGAGAAAGATCATACCACAGTCAAAGGCAATGACAGGCTTCAATTTCAGTTCTTCCTCCTGGAAATCAAGTGAATAAGAATCTTAAGCAACCAAATCAGCGGTGTTCTACTTGCAAAGTAGAATAGCACTTTGCAGAGTAAAATGAGAACCTAATCTATAATCAAGAAGCACACAAGTAAAATGAGAAGAATCATTTAAAAAAAAAACTTGTAGGGTGCATCATATTAAAATATATTCAAAAACATTAAGGAATTTAATGCTTTTATAGGCATAGACCCAAAACTTATACCTGCTAGATATTTTCATCAAACCAACACCTCTTATGTAAGAATGTGAATAATGCAATACACTTACAGTTTAGTGTCCAGGAACAAGAATGATAGAGTATATATAAAATAGGCTAGCAGCCATATTTACAAAAATTGAGGTGCAGCATTTACATTGGATGAAAATAGAGTGAAAAGTGCCAACCATTACCCCCAATCATACCTTCACCCGAAGTTTCTTGGCTCGTTTGGATACATGACGCTGAGAGAGCTCTCTACTTTGTTGGTCCTGATCAGAGTAAAAATTGAATAAGAAATTAAAAAATATATATAGGAAAAGGGTTAAAACAGAAATTGAGCAGAAGCAAACACAATAAACCTAGCAAGAGAGTGTAAGAGGCTCATTCCCATACTAATATTAGACAAATAGAACTAGCCCATCCAAATGTGCAATAATTGCAATTTCTGTGTAGCAGGAGCAGGGTTTATGGAGAAGATGGTAGTCATTTTTCACTTCATTTCTTTTACTCAGTCAGGATGTAAAATGTTAAAAGGATTCTAAAATGAAACAAAGGTTGTATGGAATTTCATTTTTGGTCCAATATTGACCTATTGACAAAAACTTTAAATAAAATCACTACAAAAAAAATATTTTTCATAATTATAAGACAACGTAAATTTTACATATATATTTTTTTTCCATTGTTTCCATGTAATCAGATAAAACCTCCTTTCTTCTACTCGGTGCTCATACAGACAACGTAATTTACTTGAATCATATTAAACATCAGATAGCTATATAAGCTAAGGTTTCCAATGCATAACAGAACTTTCACAGTTGTATGAAACCATCCATAAAGCACATGAAAATTTAATTCAATATTGGAAAATATCAAACCTGTATGGCAGAGAAAAGACGAAAGGCACGATCCTGACCAGCAGATAGAATGTGTCTCCCATTTGCATAGAACATGTGGTAGATGAATAATTTTCAGAACACGAGGATGTCATAAGAAAATGCTGGAAGTTTTCACATGAATTTCAAAATAAGCTATGGCATGAGTTAGTTACTGAATACAACATCATATCTAGTTAAATGTTAGAAATCACAGTCAAGGTTGGTAGAAAGTTTTCAATTAGATGAGAAGCCATCTAATATTCATAAACACAAAAACTAAGGAAGGGGAATGGAGGATAAATAACTATGAGTAGAGAACAAGAACCATATAAGATCTGTAACTGGTAAAAAAGGGCATATATTCAATTACATTGAAGAAGAAACTGGGCAAGAAGAATTTCAATCCTAAAGTTACATTGAAAAGCATATTACCTTATGCAAAGTGGAGGAGCACTGTGTCCACTTCTAAAGCGTAAAAGTTGAGGATCGCCATCAGTTGTATCAAAAACCCACATCTACAAGGGGGGAAAAGTATAGTCTGAGCATAGGATAAACAAAGCAAAGATTGGAATTCAAAAGCTAAAAATTTTAGTATGCTGGTCAAGAAATTTCATCGTCCACTGTAAAGAAACAGTCATCATTGGGAACATTCAATACAATGCAATAGCTTTAGGTATCTGTTTTGTTGCGAATTTTTGAGTTTCTTCCTTAGGACCATTCTATACAAATTGTACAATATATCTCTACTTCCATTCTTGAGATTCTTTTGGATGCTTTGTATCATCAAAAGGTGGAGACTTGAGGTATAGTTGTTCAATCACTTTAAATTAAGCTGCACATTGTTCTGTTCAGTCTATACCATCATTGGCAAGTTTCAACATTTTTTTAAGCTCATGCTCTGAAGAAAACAGAGCCCACAATTCCTATGTGATGCAAACAAAAATTGAAATGACCAAATACTTGTCCATCAGAATTTGGTGTTGAACAAAGCAAACACGTAGAAGCATGTCAAATAGACACTAAAAACTCTAATGAAAACGTTCTCTAAAATCAACACGAGAAGGACTCTCAGCATATGGCAAAGCTGAGAACTTATTGTAGTATCGTTTACTTTTACAATCCTCATAATCAAAGTAACAAAAACATGAATTGAATGTAACAAGAAAGAAATGTGTAACTGCACTAATTTTATATCAACTGATCACTTATTCGTTATTAAGAAAGCAAAATCTAAAAACATAAGCAGAGGCTGAAATGCTTCTTACCTTAATAGAGTTGTCTGCTGATGAACTCATCAGCACAGGCTCATTAGCCAAAAAGTGCAATGAAATTATCGAACTAGCATGAGCCTCTCTTACAACTGATTGTAGTTTTCTTTTCTCCAGATTCCAAATGCTTATAACACCAGAAGAACCTCCTGAAGCTAAAAGTGGCTGCCCATCTAAAAAAACAGAGAGAGAAAAACTTTAAATTAGATTCGAATTATAAGAACAACGTAACCCTTATTTCCTAAACACAAATCACCGACCTAAAGAAAAATAACTTACTCACCTGTACTGAAAGACAATGCAGTCACAGCACCGCGCGTGGAATGCGAAAACGTAACCACCTCTTCATCATATCGAATATTATGCACATGAATCTTCCCATCAGCACAACCAACCGCAACAACATCCAATGCTGGCGATGACACACAACTACTGACCGACGAACCCCACCCTTTAAACTCATGCAGCATTTTCTTCGTACTCACATTCCAAAGCTGCAAACCCCCCTCCTGACTCCCAATCAAAACCTTGTTCAAATAAGTATCCGGATGCATTACACAAGTGGGCGTACACTTCTCCCCCAACATTATATGCCCAACCGGCACAATATCCCCTGCCACCCCTTTAAACCCCCAAATAAACAAATGACCCTCAACATCAACACTTATCACATGATCCCCAAATACCATCAACCAATTCACCTTCCCACGATGCCCACTCCACCTCGCCACCTATCAAAATCAAAACCAAAATTCATACATTTCCTAGCTGGGCCTCACAAATTAAGCCCGTTTAAAGTTAAAACTCCAAACCAAACTTACCTGGTGGGCGCGCTTGAAGACGGCAATGTGGGTTCCAAAGGCAACGAAGGTGAAGTCACGATAAGATGCTAAAGCACGGATTTTGTGAGGGAGTTGAGGGCTGGCAAGGACTAAAGTAAGCTTGGCGCAGTTGTAAACTTGAAAAGCTTTGCCTACGCTAACTGTAACGAAGGTTTCAGTGCTAGTCTTTGAACGGAGAAGGGAACGCCGCTTGTTATGTATCCGATTGCTCTAAACGGTTCGAAGATGCCCATTTTAAGGCTATAACCAAAATTTTCTACTAACTTCCCTCACCACAGAAACACAACTAGCAGCAGGCAGCAGCTACCCCTTGCACAAAGAGGATGGCTTTTGTTTTAATAATGTATAAAAGAACGATCCCTTGTCTGGTGGACGGAGACCGCCAGTTTGCAAGTTTTGATGGTGGTGGCTGGTGGGTGTTGCGTGGCGAGTAGGGGTGACTGAGCAGTAGTAAAGGAAGACGGTATGAGGCGGCAAGATTTCTTTTATTTGTGTTGGGTTGGTTTGTTTAGTTGTTGTTTTTTTCTTTTTGCTTATGTACTAGAAGGCATGTCCGAGATTTATAAAATAAATATGATTAATAATGTTATAATTATGAATTTAAAATTGATAAAATTAATTTAAAAAAGTATAAAAAAAAACATATAGAAAAAATACTATAACAATTGAAAAAAAAAACAAAACAAAAAGTAAAAAAATAAAATCGACAAATAATTTGAAAAAAATCATAATAAAAAAAACTATGTAGAGAAATACTGTAGTAATTCACAGTGTTTTAAAAAAAATTACAAAACTATATTTTTAACCAGCTCGATATTAAAAAAATAAAATCGACAAAAATAATTTTATGCAAAAAACAACAAAAAATTAAAAAAAAATTAAAAAAAATATTGTAGCAATCCACAATAACATGAGAGAAAAATTATAATACTTTTCTCACGTGTTTTAGAGTATTACTTTAATATGTATTTAAATACTTTAATACACGCGTGTGTGTCTCTATATATATATATATATATATATATATATATATATATGTGTGTGTGTGTGTGTGTTTTAGTCCTTATATTTAATTAATTTTCAAAATAGACTCCATAATTTAGGATTTTTATGAAAACCGAATTGAAAATATTAAAAACTAAACCAAAAACTAAATAACTAATTTTTTGTTAAAAAATTCAATTTTTAATTTGAAAAAATATATATAATATTGTTTAGTTCAATTTAATTTTTCACTTAAAATCAAATGTTGCTCACCTCTGTGATGAGGGAGGGGTTATGGTTTAAAGGAGAAATAACAAAATTATTAAACTGGAACATTTCCATGGCATAACCTAAGGCTTAGTCCTGAGGTGGGTAATTTTATCTGAATTGAATCATGTCAACTTAAAACAGTATTATTTTATGAATTTTTTTAAATTACAATGATATTATTTAGAAAAAAAAATAAAGTAAAACTAGATTTTGATTATGTAATAATGTTATGGTTGCTCTTCTTAAATCAATTAATTTTAACTATATCAATTCATATTAAATTTAATTTAAAGCTCAATTTAAGTTAATTCTCGAATTAATTCATATATTAATTTTAACTATATCAATTCATATTATTTAATTCTTTTTAACTATTACATTACTTACTTTTATTTAATTGGGGATTTAATTGTTTGTTTGAGAAAATTGAAGAGGAATTTTGATGGATTCAGAGACGTTAGAAGTGTTATTAAACCCGCTAGAACCTCACGGGTCAACTTAAGAATCTGAAGATTTTAGAATTTAACTCAAATCAAGTTTTATTGTTAAATTAAGTGAAAGTCGGCCTGATGAAACTATATCAATATGGTAGATCAACTTTGTATCTATCAAATTTATCTTTTAAAATTAATGATGTTGTTATAATTTTTTAAAAAATATATATCTTAAAATAATATTATTTTAAATTTAATCACTCAACCAATAACCTGTATAAGTTTTATAAGTATTCATGAGAGACAAAAAGAAAAAGAAAGATAGACAAAGCATGCCCCAAAAATAGTACAAGAAAAAACAATAATGAGAGAAAGATGAGGGAACATATGTATAACAGTTTTTATTAACTAAATAAACTTAAAGTTATAATTATTAATATTAAATTCAAAATATATTACGTAGTTTAATAAATTAGGTTTTGATTGAATTGATTAAGTTATGAGTTGATTTATTTAGTTAATTAAGTTTGATTGAGTCAATTTTCACTTGAGTTTTTTTAAATATAAATCAAGTTAGTTTTAGATATCTTGAATTTAATTTAATAATGCTGATTAAAACTGCATGGTAGGAAAAAAAAAATGAATTGCATAAAACTAATTAACTGAGAACTTGTATTCTTCTTATAAAGTTACCCCATGTCAGTTTTTTTTTAAAAAAAAAAAACATGAATAAAAGGTTACCGCTAGGAAGCTCACTTTGCATGACGATGATGGATATGGAAGACTTGCCACTTTCTTTATGGAAATAACGTGTGGAAAATTATGCTTTAATTTTGATGGCGATGGTAAAATTAAACAGTATCGTTGATAAAATGAACAACAAATGATAATATTTGTAAAATACTTCATATCATTGTCATCATAATAAGTCTTTTTTTTTTGTTCTTTCTAAAGTACTTATCAGTTTATTTTTTGTAACACAATCAACAAGTAACATGGGGATAGGAATTTGCAGTGTAAGATGAGTTTGTGAGACTATTGTCAATTTGCTTCTTTTTTCTTTTTTCTTTTCTTTCTATAGTTCTTATCAGTTTATTTTTTGTAACACGGTCATCACGTAAGATGGATAGAAATTTGCAGTGTAAGATGGGTATATGAGACTATTGCCATTTGCATTTTTTCCATGATATATATAGGCCAGTGATATGGTCCATGAGACCATTGCTATCAAGGGTTTTTTTGTTTTTTCTACTAGATGGGTCCATGAGACCATTGCTATCAAGGGTTTTTTATTTTTTCTACTAGATGGGTCCATGAGACTTTTGCTCCATAAGCTTGGGAATGGATAATATGCTTTAATTTCAATTTAGTTTATAAAAAAATTAAATGCTTAAGCATAAAAAATAAATCTCAAGTGTTAGAATGCAACCATCGATTAATTGATGGACAATAGACCTTAGATAATTAATATATGACGCATCTTTCAATGGAAATGTAATGCTTTACTAGAATATCATTTTTTTGTATTTATTTTCTGGTTATTTTTAATTTTTTTTCATCAATATTACTAACATAAATTGGCTATGTATTTTGAATCTTGAAGGATTGAGAGATGAAAAACATAAAAGAAAGAGAGACAAGCCAGTTCAATAGTGAATGAGAGAGAGGAGAGAACAAAAGTGGAGCAGTTTTTATTAACTATATAAATTTTATATATAATTACTAATATTAAATTCAAAATATGTACATATTGCAAATGTTTAATAGAAATGATTTTTATAAACATATATGGCTTAACAATATTATTAATCAACTCTTAATATCTTTCATTTTATATATATATATATTAAAAGTTAATATTAAAACCTATTATATTAATTTGTGAATGTATTTACTTGGATGTGAATTATATTTCCATTTTTTTTATTAAAAAAAACAATTTCTATATGCTACAACTAGCTTAAGAAAGTCATGTTCATCATGACCATAGAGTAAAAAAAATAAAATTGAATTGCACAAAAGTAATTAATCGAAACTTATATTCCATCTTAAAACGTTGACTCCAAGTCAAGGTTTTTTTTTTAAAAGAAAAAACATGAATAAAAGGTTAATGCTAGGCACCCCAAGTCAAGTCTTCTCTATGGATCCTTCCTCCCTAAATAAGCTCACACCAAGTAATCCTTCGTGCTTCATGAGGTTCCAAAAGCTGAAAATATACTCATTTTCCAAAGCTGAAAATATTATTCATCGTCATTAGGGATACCAACTTCCATCCTTGAGAAAGAGTCATTATCCTTGATTAAAATACTATATTGAATATTGAAAAAACAAATTTTGCTGCTGATTGTTTTTAGAATTTTAGCTCCAAATCTACCGTATTCGACAGAAAGATATATCAACGGGTTAGGTTGTATATTAATTGAAAAACTAATTAATTTTTTTATCCTAATAACTTTAAGAATGCACCTCTAATTATATTAATATAATATATTTAATAAAATTCCCTAAACTACTGTATGTCTCTAATAGTGAAAATACCACTATAATTGGTGGCAATCCTCCAGTTCCAAGCGTCATGCATTTTTTTCTCGGGATGGATCCGACACACAATCACCATCATGCATTTATGAGTCTGTAAGACTATTGCTATCTGCACTTTGGTCCCCCATAGCGTCGCTTTTCCTCGAGATGAGGCCGTGAGACCATTTCTAACCATCATGAATTTTTTTCACGAGATGGGTTCGTGGAAAAACTTTGGTTTAATTGGGAATTTAGGGGTTTGATTGAGAAAATAAAAGAGAATTTTTTGTGAGATGAGAGACAAAGAGAGACAAAGTAGTCCAAAAGAAGAAGAAGAAGAAATAATAGAGAGAGAGATAAGGGAACAGAAATCGGAAAAAAATAGTTTTTATTAACTAAATATACTTTTGTTTGGAAGCTATAATTATTAATATTAAATTCAAAAATACATATTGCAAATATTTAAACATATCATCTGGTTTAATAGAAATTATTTGTATAAACATGAATGGCTTAACAATATTAATTATCTTTCATTTTATATATATTAAAAATAAATATTAAAACCTATTATATTAATTTGTGAATTTATCAATTCAGATATGAATTATATTTCTAATTTTTTTTTAAAAAAATCTATATACTACAACTAGCTTAAGAAAGGTATGTTCATCAAAACCATGGAGTAAAAAAAAAATAAAAATGAATTGCATTAAAGTAATCAACCGAAACTTATATTCCATCTTAATTAAAACATTGACCCCAAGTCAAGGTTTTTTTTTAAAAAAAGAAAAAACATGAATAAAAGGTTAATGCTAATCACCTCATGACTTTTCATGACGATGATGGGTATAGAAGACCTGTTGCTTTTTTTATAAAAATTACGTGTGGAAAATTATTCATATTTAATGAATTGCTTTGATTAGTTTCTTTATAATATTAATATTTTTAGAAGTATTAATTTTTAAATTTTCTAATTTCAATTTGGACTTTTTATTTTATGATTTATGGGAAAACAATTCTCACTAATTATTAAATATTTTACATGAAAAATATCAGGAAACTTGCAGAGAATCTGCTCAAATCAACACAGAAAAAGAGAAAATCATGGCAAAGACTCTGCTATTAACGCTATATTTGAAACTTGAAATCTACAGCGGTATATTATAATAGCATAGTTTTAGCATTATCATTTATTTATTTTCAAAACTGAATTCCACGCTGCTGCTGTATATATTACACACAATATTTATCAATAAAGTGTGGTGAATTACTAATTGAAACAGCTGGTGTGTATAGCTTCTATAAAAAGTATGTAAGTAATTTATAAGTAATTTTTTTATTTATTTTAATAAAAAATAAAATAGTTTTTAATCTTGTGGTATATTTGTTGTCTTTAAAGAGAAAAGAGCTATTAACTTATATCTCAAAACTTGAAAACTAATTATATAAAGATATTAAATGATCATTGAGTGATCATTGAATATATATATATAATCCTCTCAACTTTATTTTAATCTTCCTAAATTATTCAAGGGTAAACGGAATAAGTATTTTAATGGAAAAACAAAAAGGATTTTGATGGAGAGGACATTGCAATAAATTTTCCACCAAAAAAAAGAGAAGAATTGCATAAAATGAAGTAATTAACTGAAACTTATATTCCTTCTTAATACGTTGACCCCAAGTCAATTTATAGATAAATTGAAGAAAATAGAACAAACACGTTTTTTTCCCCACTCTCCAACCCACTAATTAATTCTAAAACTTATGGACAGACTCTAGTTTGTCGATTCTAAAACTTCCGATTGCTCGTTTGTTTAGTGAGAGTAGTTTTTTA
>Ga0325410_1003577_pt1 | contig 17591 bp, 14 predicted proteins | sample PopdelMetagenome_16_FD_206182 | JGI IMG/M metagenome (GOLD analysis project Ga0325410, IMG submission 206182) | Populus deltoides microbial communities from Bellville, Georgia, United States - Xylem-PdIQD-R3 | ecosystem: Host-associated > Plants > Phyllosphere > Stem > Wood/Secondary xylem...
AAAAGTATTTTTGACAATCATATATAAGATTACATGATAGATAGCCTTCCTCTTTTAAATATCATCTCACTCCTTTAATTAGTGTTTGAACTTGAGATCTCTGTAAAAAACTCTGAAAGTTTTAACCGTTGGGATGGGTTTGGTGTCTCTTTTAAAGCACAATGACCTTATTCCAGAGCTTTACTCGAGAAAATGATCTAAAAGTAAAGTACAGTCTCACATGTTATATATATATATATATATAGAAAGATCTCTCTACAAGGTAACAAATCATACTTCACCATGATGATGCATGAGTCATGTGCATAAGAAACCCTAAATAGGTATTCTCCATGCTAATAATATAGCACATATAATCCCGATTTTATACAGGCTTGGAAAGCTTAAATGCTACCATCTCCTCTCTCACCACAAGTGTCATTATTCCATGGAGAAGGATAATATATACCAGAACTTTGATCATAAGAAACCCCTCCATGACCCATTCTTCTTCCAAATTGGGGGTTTGCTGCTGGCATTTCATTGCAGGCATATCGGATCAAATCAGCATTTGTAGCATCTAATTCCTTTTGGAGTCTAATAACTTGCCTCTGGAGGACTGAAATAGCACCAACACAGCCATAGACTGGATCTTTCATCCGTGCCTCAGCTTCGTAGGCAAGAGAGTTGACAGCATCTTCTCTCTGATGAGGAAGGACCTCATTGAGGAGCTTACTGACATTGCTTGCACCAAATATCTTGTGAACATTGGCAAACTTCTGAGGCTCTTCAGGTGGGAAGTATGGTGCAAAGATGCAATCTGGCATGCATTTTCTCCGTAGGAACTTGCAAGCAGCACAAGGAGAATTGGAATAGCTTGAAGAAGCCATCTATTATGCTGCAAAAAATTAATTGAACACCTTAATCCATCAAACATGTTCTTATTGATGCAAAACCTCTTAAGATTTGGAATTTACAATATGAAAAACTTAAAGTAGTTATTTTACATTATTTTTTGATAATCTGAAGACCAAGGGTGATTGATGTGGGCAGAACCTTTGTTATTTATATTATACAGAGACTTGTTTGGAGCACATGCATATGCGTATGACCAGTTTAGCAGCACAAGTATTTTTCATGACAGCAGTTTTCCTCCCTAGTTATGCATCTCCTTTTCAAACTTTTACTTTTCGGCCTGAAAAGCAGTCTTTCTTGAATCTGATACTACTGTGTGAATATTTCATCTCCAAAATTTACTTAAAAACTCCCTATAGTAAAAATAAATAAATAAATAAATAAAATGAAATTAATAAAAGATAAATAAATAGTCAAAACAGAATACATCAGGGTACAGGGATAGTTTCCTGTGTGGGGATTCTTTGAACCTTTAGTCAATAGCTCCATGGCTGCAACATGACACAGCCCCCACGCCCCCTCCTCCCCATTTTCTCTCTCCAAATTTTAATTCCTACACCTACTGCAATGTAGACAGATCCTTTTTTTTGAAGTTGTCATCAGTGGGATCTCTCATATGGTGCAATCTTATAGCCTTCATCATATGTATATATTCTTCCTTAAAGGTGTTGAGGCATTTGTTAACAGATATTCTACCTATTGAATCGAATCACAAGTACATAAACCATTAATCTCTTCTTCTATAACATAACCTTAATTGAGCAGAGTGCTTTAAGACGAAGAATATAAGCAAAAATGAAAAGATCTTGTAGCTGGGCTGCCTGTACTTACCTTTTTTTGACTAGGTTTCTTTTATCAGGTAAAAAGGAATACTACCTGTTTACCCCTCTCGTGTAGGCTCTTTCAAGATCCAGAGACTTTGATTTTGCCAATGAAAAAGACTATCCAGTCAGCTGTTGAAAGATGAGAAACTTGGTAAGCTTAATTTATTGACAGATGTGAAAGTTCAAAGGGGAAACCCTAGTTGCAGGACGGTGAGAGAAACCTGCAAATACAGTGACGAAAAGCAAGGAAGATTAAAGAAAAGGGGAGGCAAAGAGCATTTAGTGAAGAGGAACGGAAAGCAAAAGAGAAGTGCAATAAATGGGCAGCAAGAAAAAGGATGACTTTGACACTGCTCTTATAATAATATCAAACACTGTTCAAGAACTTGGCCAATCAATTATCTTAAAAAAGAAAAAAAAAAGCAAAAAAAAGCAAAAACTTTGAACTTCAAATCAAACTAAAAATATATAAATAACTAATGAAATAATTTTCTTGGCCAATATTTTGCATTACAAGGAGAAGATCTGACACAATCACAAGATTCAACTAACTCATGATTTAAGGGGTCAACTTAGTTTGATCCTTGATCCCAGACACCTTTGAAGGCATGCCTCATAATGGGCAATCTCATTGCAGAACTGGACTGCTGTTTATGGCCATATTTTGGCTTTATTCTTGTGGCTTATTCGTATATGCAGCCAATCTGGAACTGAACAGTGAGTTTCTTCATAATTGAAAAGGAAAAAAAAATATCATACTCTTTTCAAAAATTAATTTCAAAAAGAAATAAAAAATAAAGAGCAATAATACAGCATCACCAAATTTCTCATTACATGTAAAGGAGATATTTAGGCAAATAAAATAAAAAGGTAAAGAAGAGATAAAGGAGTTTGTCACTATTTTAAAGGCAACGATACTTAAGGTTGCTCTAGTGTAGATTACAAGATTAGTGGCTGGTTATATCAAGGAAACATAAAAATTACCCTCTTTAAAGTATCCCACATAAGATAAACTATTTTGATTTGTTAAACTTATATAGTGTTTGGTTATTATTTCAAAATAAAAAAAAAATAGAGACAATTGGGACATATAGTCAACTTTTTATGTTTTGAAAAAAATAAAAATTTACTTTAAAATCATCTGAGAGACAAATTTATTTTTATATCAACATCCATGTCTCTTCAATCAAACATGTTTCTATTCCTTTTATTATGAAAGACTAATCAAACACAATCTTAAGGAACTATTCTGAAAGTCACCTTTATGTTAAGTTATCTAACCTGGTATTTGTGTTTATTATTAAGTAAAAAAACTAGACAATCTAACAAATAAAGTGATTATGGATTCATGTCTAAATAAAAAGCTCAATTCCTCACCTTTTTTTTTAATCAATTATGGACCTTGGACCAAAATATTAAGAGGAATTAGATTGGATATATGCACATTCTAATTTATTAATACAGAACAAGCTTGAAAAACACTACTCACTTAATGGACTTGTAAAGAGTTGAAATGACTAATTAAAAGAAAGAAAAAGAGAGAAAGCATATTTTTCAATGTTGATATACCCAATGTGCCTTGAAAACCAAAAATAAAAATGAGGTGTCATGCAACTATATAATTCTTTACATATTAAATGGAGATTAAATAGTTGAATAATATTTATAAATATATAAAATGTTCAAATATTAATAAATGATAAAAATAAATGAATCACCTTATAAGTGACATGACTAACTAAACTACAACTAGATGGAAAACCAAAGAAGCAATTTAAAAGGGTATTGTCGGTGGCATCCTTGAACATGCAAATTCAAATACACAAATCATAAAACAAGAGTTAAAATATTAATTAGAATAAAATAAAAGAATGCATTATCTATTTATATATTCATAACATAATTTTCGAGAGACATAGTTACCAAAGGACCAAATGGATGAGGGATAAAATAACTGAAGGGTTATAATATCGAGGAATGTAATAGCCTAAGAGCATTTTATGAATAAATAAATAAATTATATTTTTAAGAATATGATAACCTCAAGACTAGATTCAAGCAGAGTAAATTTCATATCACATATTAAGGTGCTCATTCTTTGAACTTGATAAAGATAGGTTCAATATCAAACAAATACACATTCAATCAATCATGATCACCCATCATCTTTATATATATATATATATATATATATATATATATATATAAACCTAAAATACAACTAGAACATATAAAACACTTGTATATATAAATAAAAATATTAAGATATCAAAAACAACACAAAATCATTCAAAAAATTAACAAAGGATCCAAAAACAATAATCATAAGCAGAACATTGATGAATAAGAATAAACCACAGTAAACATACATTTTAAATGTGATAACTTTAGGGGAAAAAAGGTTCAAAAAGAAAATTCTGACATTGAATAGAAAAATACATTCATCCAAATATGAAATAAAAATCAAAATCATATGCAAGCCGTGTTTTTTAAGTTTCAATTCAAAGTTGTAATGATGAAAGATTTAGGATTAACTAATTTCCATGTAATGAAATCCCATTTAACATCCATGCAATCTAAATAAATAGTTTTGAGTTCAAAACTAATACATAAAAATTATTTTCCATGAATTTAAGAAATAACTTTGCAATAATTGATAATTTTGAATTATAAATCTTTGATTTGAAAATTAGATTTTTATGTGAAAAACTAAAGCTAATACAATATCACGAGCATGAATTAAAATCTGAATTTAAACCGACCTAATCTAAATACTATAATATTGAGAAAAATATATAAGAAAAGGTATGAACTTCTCTTTTAAATTTTATTTTAAATATGTATGTTCTTACTTGTTTTTGTGTTTTTTTTAACATGTTATTAACACGATCACTCTATTTAATTTATATTAGAATCTTGGCACACATGAACTCCTATGTTACATGGCTTTATCAATATCAATATTCTCTTTTCATTATTATTCATACTTTATGAAATATATTTGGCTCTGTAACTTATTTTGACAAATTTTCTTTTCTTTTTATTCATCAAGATTTAAAGTTCTTGAAGAACTAGTATTGTAAGTTTCTGAAGAATTAAATAAATTAAATAGTGTTAATGAAGAACTAGTATTTTTAAAGAACTGAATAGATCTTAAAAGACTGATTTTTTTTATATTCATGATTTTATTTGATAATTTATTTTATTTTTTATATATACGTCAAATCTGACGAAACTTGAATTTACCGTATTGATATATGGGAATAAATTTTTGTCATAGATCCTTGACATTGAGATTTATCTGGAAGTTATGAATCTTAGAGAGACTATCAAAGAAGAAAATAGTGCATCCTTACAAGATCGTACAAAAGCAATGATTTTCATTCGCCATCATCTCCATGAAGGATTAAAAGTTGAATATCTCACAATATATAAAAGTTCCTCTTGGTTTGTGGAAAAATCTAAAGAAAAGATATTACCACTAAAAGTATACTATACTCCCTCAAGCTTATTATAATTGGTTGTACCTGAGGTTGCAAGATTTTAATTTTGTTAGTGAATATAATTTTGCTATTTTTAAAATTATCTCATAGCTGAAATTGTATGGTGAAAATATTACAGAAGACCAAATGTTTGAGGAAACATTCTCTACTTTTCATGCCACAAATATTGTCCTGCAACAACAATATAGAGAACATAATTTCAAGAGGTATTCATAACTAATTCCATGTCTTCTTGTGGCTGATTAAAATAATGAGTTTTTGATATAAAAAAATCATCAATTCCATCCCACAGGTTCTAAACCATTCCCTAAAGTGAATGGATCTTTGTTCAAAAGACAAGAAAGAATCAAGGGTATAGATATGAAAAAAACGATGGAAAATGAGAAGAGATAATCCTTTAAAAGGCAACCCACCATACCACCAGAAGTGAAGACACAATGAACCCAAACAAGAAAAGAGCATGAATTTCAAGAAACTTGAAGATAAGTGTTATATGTGTGGTATGCATGGTCATTGGTCTTGCACTTGTCGAGGACCAAAACATCTTACAGATTTATATCAAGTCTCTCTAAAAAAAAATGTAGTTGAAACTAATTTACTCATAAATATGATTTTAAAGGTCATAATGCTTATCTTGATGCTTCTAATTTCTTTGAAAACCCAAATAAAACAAATAACATACTTAGTGGTGGAATCCTTAGGGATGATTAATATTTTTATTTTTATTAGGATATTTATCATATTGTATTTTCAACAAATAATGTCAATTTTATTTCAGTTAAATTATAAACTTTAATTATATTTTGAATAGAGGCATGACTTTTCATAATAGAGATTTATGTCTAGCAGATAGTGTAACAACACATACAATTCTCAAGGAAAAGAAATACTTTGAGTATTTAACATTAATCAAAGCTAATGTCACTAATATAAGGTCTAACAAACATTATTAAAGACTCTGGAAGAGTTAATATTTTGTTACCAAATAACACAAAACTGGACATCAAAGATGTGTTATATTCTCCTGAGTCCAGAAGAAATTTACTTAGTTTTAAAGATATAGGCGCTAATGATTATCATATTGAAACAATAGTTGAGGAAAAAAATTAAGAACATCTTTAAATTAGTTCATATATTTCAGGCCAGAAGCTTGTACTTGAAAAATTACATGCTTTCTCTTCTGTAATTTATTACACGATCATGAAATTTATTGAAACAAATGTTGTGATACACCTAAAGTGTTCCGAACCAAAACTATTTATGCTTTGGCATGATTGACTTAGACATCCAGGATCAATAATGATATGACAAATTATTGAAAATTCACATGGACATCCTTTAAAACACCTGAAGATTCTCTTACCAAATGAAAATCCATGCACTGCATGTTCTGAAGGTAAATTAATTACCAAACTATCTCTATTAAAGGTTGTTACAGAATCACTATTTTTTCTCAAAAGAATTCAAGGAGATATATATGGACCTATTCATCTACCATGCGGACCTTTTAGATATTTTATGGTATTAATTGCTGCATCAAGTAAATGGTCACATGTTTGTTTACTTTCTAGTCAAAATGTTGCATATGCTAGATTAATAGCAAAAATTATCAGATTAAGGGCATAATTTCCTCATTCTCCAATCAATAAAATTCGATTGGACAATGTTGGTGAGTTTACTTTTCAAGAATTTGATAATTTTTGCACTTTTATTGGAATAGATGTTGAACATCTTATTGCTCATGTAAATACCCATAATGGTCTAGCAGAATCATTTATAAAGTGCCTAAAATTAATTGCTAGACCATTACTTATGAAATGAAAATTGCCTACATTTATTTAAGGACATGCTATATTACACGTTGCATCATTGGTTAGAATTAAGTCAAGTGCTTATCTTAAATATTCTTCTTTGCAACTTATTTTGCTGTACCACCAAATATATTTCATCTATGAATTTTTGGTAATGTAGTTTATGTGCCTATAGCACCCCCTATAAAGGATTAAAATGGGTCTATAATATAGAATAAGAATTTATGTTGGTTTTAATTCTCTATCTATTATTAGATTCCTTAAACCTTTAACTGGTAATGTCTTTAAAGCATGTTTTGAAGACTATTATTTTGATGAGAATATTTTTTCATCATTGGAGAAAGAAAAGTTAGTGCCTGAAATACAATAAGAAATTACTTGGAATAACCCGAACTTATCTCATTTTAATCCAAAGATAAGAACTTGAAGTTCAAAAAATAATTCATTTATAAAATATCGCAAATCAATTACTGGATGTTTTCACCAACTGTGAATAAGTGGTTAAATCCCATATTGTAGCTGTAATGATTTCATTTAGAATTGAAATTTATGAAAGAAAAAAAGGCAACATAATAGCAAATGAATCTATACCACGCTTGAAGCGCGAAAGATCTATTGGTGCTAAGGATAAAAATCCTAGAAAATAAAAAATACAACAAATAGATGATGGTACTTCTAAAGATTCATCACACATTAAACAGACAATAAATATTGAGTTAAAATCGAAGATTCATCATACATTAAACAAACAATAAATATTGAGTTAAAATCATATCCTAATATTGATCATATTGAAGAAGAACCTCCTGAAGATGTATTTTCTAAAAAAATTCAAATACCTGAAAATAATGAGATCTCCATAAACTATGTTCATACATGAGAGATTTTGGATCAAAATAAAATTGTCATAAATAATATATTTGCATTTAAGATTGCTTATGGTTTTTTAGTTTTTTGACAGGCAAGTCCTATTTAAATATGTTTAATTTAAATGTTAAAAATAATCTAAATTTAGAGTTGTGATATAGAAAAACTAGACAAAAATATGTATAAATTAGATAACAACATTGTAGCTTTAATTTTATTTATTTTCATATAATTTTTTTACTCTTCATTTTTTCATTTTTTTCTTTTTAATTTTTTTATTTTCCACTCTCACTCATCATTTTGTCTTTTTCTATCTTTTTTGTTTTCATGTTTATCCTTTTTTCCCTTACTTGAAATCTAAATAAAATAAATAAATATTTTAAACTATATTTTTTTAGGGAATGACTAAATTTTTAAGAATTGGAGAACGCATTTTCTTTTAGAATCACTTTTTTTATAGAATTGTTTAAAATTCTAAATGTCGTTTTATCATGCACAACAATTACTGTGTAAGAATATAATAGCAAATACAAAACAAATTAAATAAAAAACTTTTGTTTTTACTTTGAAAAAATAGCTTTTAGTTTTTATCTCTATTTTCCTTATTTTTTTCAAAATAGAAAATAAGTATTTTGTTTGACTTACCTAAGAAATAATAGAAGAAATGAACATAAAAAATTAGGTCAACTAACAAGGCTCTTATTTTCATAGGGTCTATTCAGAAATTAAAAAACAATTTCTATTTAAAATTTTCTTATCTTTTTTTATTTTTCTTTTCCTATAAAAAATAAAAAAAATATGTTCATTTGTAAAAAATATAGAAAACTTTCTTACCAAAAAAAATAAGAAATATGTCAAAATTGTAACTATTTTACTTAAAAAAAATTAAAACCATGATTTTTCGATAATCATCTTAGTATTAGTATTTGTGATAATAAAATTATAAAATGTCAATTAAAAATTATCATGAAAATATATACTTATTAACTCAGAAAAAGTAAATACTTAATATTAGATTTTTAATGAAAATCCAATTTAGGACTCTAACCAAATATAAAAATATAAAAAATTAATGTTATACATTTCTAAAATTTCTTATGTATGAAATAATAATATTGTATTATTCACCATTTTATTTTTTTATTTGAAAAACATAAAAACATAAATCCATGACCCTAACCAAATATTTAAAAACAAATTGCATTTATAAAAGTTCTAATCTATGAAAGAATAATATTGTATTATTCTATCATTTTATTTTATTTTATTTTATTTGGAAAACAATAAAAAAAAATTACGGAAGTTAAACTAAAAAATGTGTTTTCCAACTTGGAAAAAAGTTAGAAAACTGGAAACTAGTTTTCTAGTTTTCCAGATGGAGGAATATTGTATTTTAATAAGAAGTTTTAGTTTTTTTTTCTTCCTCTATTTTTCTAAAAGATTGAAGTATTCCTCTTTTTCTGAATATACTCTATGCATGTGTATTTTCACTAACAAAAAATTATTGACCTTATTTACTTTTATTTTTTTTCTTTTTTTTCAATTAAAAATTAAGAAACATGTTCATTTATTGAAAACAAAGATGAATTTTTTCATCGAAAAAAAGTTAAGAAACACATCAACATTATTACTATTTAAAACAAAAATCAAAACTATAATTTATAATAAACCAGGTAATATTTTATATTTGTGATACTCTAATTAAAAAATCTTAGTTTAATTTATTCAAATTAAAACTATCATAAAAAAGACATGTTGTTAGCTCCAAAAAAGAAAACTTTATATTAGATTTATAATAAAAATTAATTTTATGACACTAACTAAATATGAAAATATAAGAAAATTGATCTTTCATACATTGCTAAGAAAATGTAACAATACTTTTGAGTCAAAAATCATTTGTTATTCCCCTATAAATCATTTGTAACAAAATCATTTGCTAAGAAAATTGATCTTTTATATTATACTGTGATTTGGATTGTTAGACATATGTAAATCTCAACCCATATTTTTTACATGTTTAGTTTTGTGATTAACTTTTGAAATTACATTGTCAAAATATAATTTTAGTTTAAAATTAAGAGTGCGTGGTTTTGGATTCAAACAATGCTTTTAAAATTATTTCAAATTCATGTGTTTTTTAGATTTTAAATCACTTTTGTGTGCTAATGTCAAAAATAATTTTTTTTAAAAAAATTATCTTGATGAATTTTTAAATAAAGAACACTTTAAAAAGCAACCATTACTATAATTCTAATCACTAGATGCCTAAACAAATGTAAATTCATATGTAGAAGGAATTCTACACACACACTCTCAGTTAAGCATTTAGGGCATTAAAATCGTGAAAGAAAATCTAATCCAAAGCTCTAGGTTTCCTGTGAATCATGAAATCCCTATTTTATTAGGTTTAATGGTATTACTCGATTCTCGAATGCAAAATCTTATTAAATTGTATTTGATGCATTAATTCATCCATAATCCCCCCCCCCTCCGAGCATTAAAAAAAAGGAGGAAAAAATTAAAAAAATTTATAAATAAATTATCATAAAAATGTGTTAATATTACTTTTATTAATAAAATATCAATTGATTGAATTCATGAGACTCACACTTGATTACTTATAGATTGATACTGTTGTATGAAAATATGATAAAGAACATAAACAAAATAAAACTTGAGGCATGTATAAATACTATCTTTAAGGATATTTCCTCGACACAAGGCTATCCACCTGGATTAAACAAGTTTCTCCTCTAAAATGAGGGTCACAGAAATAGATAGACTAAGAGCAAAAAAGAAATACCAGCAAGTTTTGCAAACACAAGAAAATACAATGGTTTTGGCAGTCTTTGATTGTAAAAGTGTGTGGTATGTATATGTTGCTTGTATGTAACAGTTAGACACGAAATAAATTAGAGAATTAAAGAGCTTTAGGGGATTAAAGAGTTGTAGCTGTTAAAAAAGGTTTTAAAATAAAAAAATTGTTAAGGAATTAAAGAGTTGTAGTTGTTAAAAAGGTTTTAAAATAAAAGAGTTGTTAGGATTTTGTGACTATTAGAAAATTAATTCTAAGTGTTTAAAAATTGTGGTTTCAGTTTAAGGTCCAAAAACAAATTATTGTTGTAGACAAAAGGTTTAGAAAGTACAGGCATTGCCTTACGCGTAGGGGGGCAATCAAATATTTTCCTCTTGCTCGACTCAACCTTATACACACGAGCCCACTATCCTTTTCTTATTGGTTACTATCTCATATCAAAATTTACTATATAAACACTAGATAAGGTTCTTATTTTTCCAATATAGGATATAAAGCCTTATATATACTCTATGTTCACAAGAAGTAAGTTGTGTTTTTCTAATATAAGATAATAACCTTTTAAAATAGTCTTCATTATTTACAACAATCACACACATATTTCAAAAGAATTTTGGAATAAAAATATACTTACTAGATTTTTATATATTAAGTGTAATGTATCTAACTTGATGTTTTTTGGACTATGAACCAGATTATATAAATAATGAGATTTAACTTATAAAATTATTGGTGAAATTATTAATTTGTATAAATCAAAAAATCTTATTTTAAGTTAGGTATCTCACCAATTACATTATACCCCCATAATTTCTTGTTTTTTAACTCGATTTTGCACATAATAAGCTATATGTGCACCTGATTGTTTATAAGTGCTTCAGAGATTTTCCTAGTATCTTATATGAGTGGCCTAACTCCATACTCATACAGGTGATTCTATCAAGTGTTCACTGCAATTTCAACACTATCCATGAGGAATATGAAACTCATTAAGAACTTTGTAGTTCATCCTCTCTTTAATTGGAGTCTGGCACTATTCTCACATCATAGGAAAGGACTTGTTTTATAGTGCTACAGAATTACAAATAACTTTGTAATTACCCCTATAAACTAAATTCATGGGATCTTTATTCACATATTGGGTTACCATCATTTTTATTTCTCACTTAAGCATTAGTCTCATTTCTCTCGATGTTTCTAATATCATCTTTTTACTAAGTGGTTTAGTTAGAGGATTGGCCAAATTTATTTCTGACTTCACATAATCAATTGAAATAATTTCATCTTTTAGTAGCTTCTTTACAATATCATGTCTAAATCGAATATGTCAATTTTTACCATTAAAATATTTATTCTTAGCAATAACTATTGTCGCTTGGCAATCACAATGCATGGATATAGAAGGTGTAGGTTTTATTCCCAATTGAATTTTAGTTAAAAAAATTCCTTAACCAAACATCTTCATTTCCTACTGATTCCAAAGCTATAAATTCTAACTTCATGGTGGATCCAGTGATAAAACTTTACTTGGATGATTTCCAAGATACTGCACCACCACCAAGAATAAAGATATAACCACTAGCGGATTTAATCTCATTTGAATCTGAAATTCAGATAACATTGTTGTATCCTTCTAATACAACGGAAAATCCACTATATAGAATATCATAGTCTATGATACCTCTCAAATATTTCATTAGTTGGATTATTGCCGCCCAATGCTCATGATTGAGATTTTGTATATATCTACTTAATCTACACATAATGTACAAGTCAAGTGAAGTTCATTAAATCCATCAACTCCTAATAATTTAAGCATGTTTAAGCCGAGTAATAACTTCACCTTTTTTTTTTGTTAATTGAGTGTTAGCATCATAAGGAGTACTCACATGTGTCACATTAAAGTGACCAAACTTCTAGAGAAGTTTCTTTTGTTAACATTATACCATTGTCTCTCCTTATAATTTTAATACTCAATATTACACTAATTTCACCCATATCTTTCATATCAAATTTAGAGGCTAAGAAACGTTTAGTGTTATACACGACATTCATGCTAGTACTAAAAACAAGCATATCATCTACATATAAACTAATGATCACATATTCATTATCAATAGACTTAGTATACACACATTTATCAACACTTACTAAAAAAAACCATCACTTAAAACAACTCGATTAAATTTTTCATACCACTGTTTCAGAGCTTGCTTTAAGCCATATAAAGACTTTAACAACTTACAAACTTTAATCTTTTGACCAGGAACTATACAACCTTCAGGTTGTAACATATATATCTCTTTTTCTATACCACCATTTAAAAAAGCAGTTTTAACATCCATTTCATGTATAAAAAGGTTATACATAGAAGCTAAAGCAATTAAAACTCAAATCAAAGAAATTCTATTTACATGTGAAAAAGATATCAAAATAATCCACATTTTGTTTTTTGAGTAAAATCTTTTGCAACTAATCTTGCTTTGTGTTTATCTATAGAACCATCAGGAAAACATTTTCTTTTAAGAATCTATTTACAACAAATAGGTTTTACACTTGAGAGCAAATCAACAATCTCTCAAATTTGATTTTGTAAAAGTGAATCAATTTCAACTTTAATTATTTCTTTCAAAAATAAATAATCAGAAGAAAAGATAGCTTCAGATTAAGTCACTGGATCCTTATCTACTAGATAAGTGAAAAAATCATTTCCAAATGAATTTTATTTCCTTTGTCTTTTACTCGTTCTCACTTCCTTAATATGAATTTCATTATCATTAACAGGTGCATGAGAAATCTTTTCATTTAATGGATAAGCATGTTCAAAGTATTATGTATTTTTTTGTTTCAATAATAGTAGAAACATATACACAACACTAATTTCAACATAACCATTAAACATAAAATCAAAAGTTTTTGAACTTATCTTTCTTTTAGATAACATAAACTTAGCTAGACACCCCCATTCTTTTATATATTTTAAATTAGAAGAATAACATTTCCATAATTGATAAGGCGTTAAACCAGTTTTCTTACAAGAAATTTTATTTTGTAAATGATATGCAGATAAAATAACTTCACCCCATAAATTATCAGGTGCTGAAGAACTAACTAACATAACATTCATCATTTCTTTTAAATTTCTATTTTTCCTTTCAGCTACCCCATTAGACTCGAGTGAATAAGGTGGAGTAACTTCATGTATTATACCTTTCTTTTCACAATAATTATTCATTAGAACATATTCACCTCCTCTATCAGATCTAACTCGTTTGATTTTTTTATTTAGTTGATTTTCTACTTCTATTTTATATAACAAAAACATGTTATAAACTTTATCTTTACTTCTAAGCAGTTAAAGTTTTGTATATCTTGAAAAATCATCTATGAAGGTCAAATAATATTTCTTACCTCCTCTAATTATAGTTTGTTTTAAATCTCCCAAGTCTGTGTGTATTAAGCTAAGTAATTTAGTTTCTCTTTTAATAGATACTTATCTTTTCTTAGTAATTTTAGCTTCAACACATATTTCATGTTTATTCATAGATGAAGAATTTAAGATAGAAATGAAACCAAGAGAATTCATTTTCTTAAGATAAGATAAACTAACATGTCCTAATCTAGCATGTCATAGACCAATAAAGTCAAGCAAGTAAGCAAAAGAAGATGGATTTTCATTCATTTCATTATCAACATCGAGTCCAAAAAGTCCATGGTTACAATATCTTTCTCCCCAAAAAACATTGTTCTTAGTCATTACAATCTTGTCAAATTCAATTGACACTTTGATCCCAAATTTTCCCAACAAAGCTATAGAGACCAAATTTGCTCTTATATTAGGGACATGCAGCACCTCATTCAAAGCTAGCGTCTTGCCCAAAGTTAATTTTAGAAGGACTTTGTATTTTCCAAAAACATTTACAATTCTTGAGTCTCCAAGGTTGGCCACTTCTTCTCCATCTTTAAAAGGTTTATAAGTGGAGAAGAATTCTTTATTTGCATATATGTGCCTAGTAGCACTAGAGTCTAGCACCCAATTTTTCTCATTAGTCACCATATTGACTTGAGAAACAAACGCAACAATGATGTCTTCTCCTTCAACCATAATGACCTTAGTTTTAGGAGGATTATTGTTTCTCTTTCAATTTCAGCATTAAAATGCATGGTGGTCAGGTTTGCCACACACAAAACAATTTCCCTTTTTATTAAAATTGTTGGTTTTGGGTTTGAACATATTGGTATTGTTACCTTGGACTTATTATTATTATACCTTTTTTTATGTGAACTCATTTCTACTAAGTTTGCTTTGGTGATCATTTCCTTCTTCCAAGTAGTTTGCAACTCCTTTCTATTTATGTCTTCAATGTTGATGTGGGTGATAAGATCAATCAACGATAATTATCTATACTTATGCTTAACTTGTTTCTTATAGTCGCTTCATGAGTTCGTTAGTTTTTCGATCAATATTTCAGCAACTAATCCTTTAGAAAGGTTGATATTTTTGGCTTTCATGTCCTCTAGTAGTCTATAGTTTATCCACCATTTTCCATTGATAAAATTTTTCAATGACAAATTTTTGTTTTCCCACATCTTCGGCAGTATACTTTGTCACCATATTGCTCCATATCTTCTTCTCTTCCTTGTAGCTGCAATATACATCAAATAAATCATTGGAGGGAGTGCTTAAAATGGAGTGTCTACAAACATTGTTCTCATATGTCTATGCTTCAAAATTGTCACTGGTCTTAAGATCGGTAAAAATCAAAGTAACTCCATGCATGTCAAGGACACCAAAGATTCTTCTTGCCACCTTCTAAAGTTTTCTCCAACAAAAAACTCAATCTTTTAAATATTAAGGAACGATTTAGCTAATGACATAGTGGCAGCAGCAGTAGAGTTCTCAACAACATCAATGTTGAGGGTAGCAGCGTTGTCGGTATCAGTGTTTTTGTCCATGTTACTAAAATATCCTTAAGATTGTTGTAAGAAAATATAATGAAGAACATAAATAAAATAAAACTTGAGGTGTGTATAGACATTGTTCTTAAGGATATTTTCTCAACACATGGCTATCCTTCAGGATCCAACAAGTTCCTCTTCTAAAATGCGGGTCACAGAAACAACTAAACCAAGAGCGAAAGGAAATACCAACAAGTTTTGCAAACATAAGAAAATACAATAGTTTTTGGCAGCCTTTGATTATAAGAGTGCATGGCATATACATGTAACAGCTAGATAGAAAATAAATTAAAGAATTAAAAAGTTGTTACAATAGTTCAAAAATAAAAAAACAGTTAGGTAATTAAAGAGTTGTAGCTGTTAAAAAAGGTTTTAAAATAAAAGAGTTGTTAGGATTTTGTAACTGTTAGAAAATTAATTCCAATTGTTTAAAAATTATGGTTTCAGTTTAAGGACCAAAAACAAATTATTATTGGAGACAAAAGGTTCAGAAAGTATAGGCATTGCCTCGCACGCAGGGGGCAATTAGAGGTTTCCCTTATGCGTTCAAGCGTACTATCCTTTTATTATTGATTATTATCTCATATCAAAGTTCACTATATAAATATCAGATGAAAATCTTATTTTTCTATTGTGGGATAGAAAGCTTTATATATTTTCTATGTTCACAAGATGCAAGTTGTGTTTTTTTAATTTGTGATAAAAAAAAAAAACCTTTTGAAATAGCCTTGATAATTTACAAAAGATACATCAAGAAACTTAGTATAATTTTTTTGTTTACATATCATTTTCCAAGACAAAATGGTATGAGACTATGAGCCCACATAAAATCACTAAAATTTTTAATAGTTTAAAAGCCAACCCAATCAATTTTTTCAACAAAATTTATAGATACAAGCTGAATTCGAACTCTGTTATATAGGTTCTATTATTGAGTTCAACTATACGAAGATGATGAAGCTATGAGATATGTACTGTTGGACTCTCTATTATTGGATCCAGTTTATCAGCTTGTAGCCAGAAGCTGCTAGCTAGGTTCCATCCTTGTGGTCCTAGAAAAATTTAGCAGAAATACAAGGACATTCGTCAAAATAAATGTGGCTGGGTCTCTCTCATGTTTTCTCTTCTCAGCTAGCTCTTTACCTTATCTTTTCCCTTTATTTGCTGACAATTTGACAACTTGTATGTACTCAATTATTGCCGGACACAAGTCTAAGATGCGATTTGGAGACATATGCTGACGAGATACAATCTTGATAGCAGAACTTTGAGAAATTTTAACAACGAGAGCCCACCAGGTTTCAAATTTGCATGTACGGTCATTTTTAAGCTTGAAGGAATTATTTGTTAACATTGCTGTATGGGTGCTAGTTCTATGTATTATGGCACAAATTTGCTCTAGCTATTTGTTCAAGTGTGTAGATCCTTCAAATTAATCTTTATGAAAATTCTCAAGTTGTAAAAATTGAGAGTGTTTTTTTTATCTAGAAAGAATTATTTATTTATTTGGAAAGAATTGTTTTTCATTGTAAAATCCAAAGTATTTTGGACCTAGAAATTAATATTGGATTCGTACATTTATGATTTATCCACGAATTTCTTTTTTTATATGTAATTCAATCTAAGCTTTTTCCACGGAGTATTCGGCAAACATTAATTGTCCGTCCACAATAGTATTTTTGTATTGTAAATTATCTAGTTCGAATATTGATCATTTTAGAACAAGCCTTGTTATATGGTGAGGAATATCTTTTGATCAACCAAAAAGGCTTTAAAAAGAAAGGTGAGGAATATCTTTTGATCAATTTATGTATTTATTAAAAGAAACCAGGTGGTGTGGAGAAACCATTTTAGCATTTTTTTTACTATTCACTCTCTCACACATCATTGTGGATTAGAATAATGACTTTTTTTT
>Ga0325410_1003578_pt1 | contig 17586 bp, 6 predicted proteins | sample PopdelMetagenome_16_FD_206182 | JGI IMG/M metagenome (GOLD analysis project Ga0325410, IMG submission 206182) | Populus deltoides microbial communities from Bellville, Georgia, United States - Xylem-PdIQD-R3 | ecosystem: Host-associated > Plants > Phyllosphere > Stem > Wood/Secondary xylem...
AATTATTATTAAATTTATAGAACATAAACAAGTCTTTTCATTTTAAAAGCAAAGTGAAAATACATTCTAAAGCAAAAAACTTAAAAATAATATTAAGGGGTATTTTATAGTTTTATAATGATTTTTTCATTATTATTAGGTTAGCTATGGGGCAATTTGATATTTAAATAAAATAAATAAAAAAACAGAGCACAAAAAAATGACTAAAAAATCTAAAAATAGTGTCAAGTAGTTTTTTTGTTATTATCAAATTAGTTAATAAACAATTTAATATTTGATCAAATACAAAAAAAAATAAAAAGACAAAGAAACGACTTACGCATGCATCACATGTATCAGCTTGTGGGAAGTGCCTAAGCCATTCATCCGGTGCGTGCGACGCTTTCTAGTAGCCAAAATCACTTTTTTGTTGTGTTGTTGAAAGCGCTATGATGTCCTCTTGCTAATTCAATTAAAAAATTATTTTATTTTTTATTTCAATTTTTATTCCATTCATTTGATTGTTTTAATTTTTTAAGGTTCTTTTGTTAAATTAATTTTTCTTTTCAATTTCCCGTCAATAAAAACTAAAATTTATTTTTTGTTTCAATTTTGATATGTATTACTTTAATTGATATATATTTTTTAATTCTATTGTATAATTGAATTTTTTTTTCAATTTCATCATTCAATATTTGATTAATTGAGAATCGAGTTTCATGGTTTTTTCCAGATAGGTTTCTTTTAGTCTAATAATTTATGTCACAAGCTTGAAAAGTTAATACATATTGACATCGTTTCTGTTTTTTTTAATTATTTTCTTTTTTATTTTTCAGTACTTTTTTTTAAAAAAACTTTGTGGTTTTCTTTATTTTTTTTCTATATCGGGTTATTTGATCTCATGACTTAGATCGCAGGTTTGACGAGATAACTTGGGTTGACTCGACCCTAATTACTGGTGTTACAGGTTTGACATGCTAATTCGGGTTGACTCAGCCAAATTTTTAAGGTAATGTTTTTAACCAATTTTGTCCTTGTGTATTTAATAGGCGATAAACTGAGTTACATCGTTTGTTTTCTTTTGAAAATTTATTTTTCCCCGGGTTATCGTGATCACTTTTGTTTTTAATTTGGTTCATCTACTGTCATTGTTTATTTTTTTTATCATCTAATTAAAATAAAATCAATTTATTTGATCAAGTTGAGTTTATGACACAAGTCACATATTTTTCTTCTTTCTTTAAAATGCATTTGTGACACCTAAAAATGATTTTTTATGCAAAAAATAGTTTGGTACCATGGCGTAACACAAGTCCACATCTAGTAAAAGAGCTCTGTTTATTTGCTGAAAAATAGTTTCATTTTAGAAAGTGGTTTTCTTGAAAAGCAAATTCTTAGAAAGTTGATTAGTTTTTTATGTTTAACACTGTCATGGAAAAGAAAATTGAAAAACACTTTTCAATATTTGATTGTGCTATTGAAAATAACTTATTAATGTTTTTTTAATTTATTAAAAGAATGAGACCAAATATGACAGATAAAAAGGTTAAAAGATGATGAAATTGAAGAAAAAACAATTATAATTTCATAAATTATTTCAAATAAAATGAATAGCAATTAAAAAAAAGAAAACCAAATTGAATATATAAAAAAGTTGAAGGAGGATGCAATTGAATTTTTTTTCTTTCTAATTTTATAAATTATTACAAATAAAGTAAATATAATGAAAAGAAACGAAACCAAATTTGATAGATAAAAAAAAAATGATAAAAAGCAAATAACAATAAAAAATAGAACTAAAGTTGACATAAAAATCAAAATCTAAGGGAAAAAAATAAAATAAAATAAATTCAAAATGAAATATATAGTAATCAAAAGATTAATGATCAAATTTGATATAATCAATAAATAATAAGATATTTTTGAAAATTTTCAAGGAGAAAAAAGAGAAAAGAGAGAGTAGAAGAAAAAAACAGTTAGAACTCAACTACTGCACCTCTGCTGAATCGCGCCGCATCACCAGAAAGAATTCGACGAGCCACTTCGAATGCCACACTGGAAGTCAACGTTTTGTCGACAGGGCACACTGCATGTGTTATTTGAAGAGCGTGAACACCTCCCACGCACCAGCAAGTTGACTGCACACTCCGACCATCTTTTTTAAAATAATATTTTATATTTATCAAAATACTGAATTGTCTTGGAATCCACTTGATAATTACAAAAAATAATGAAATGATAATAAAAATATAAGGATATAAATTTAACAAATTTTACTTTTAATGGTAATTTAACAAATTTATATAGTCATTTTACTTTATTTTTATTTGCATTTTTCCAAGTGTATACCATTCAAAATTAATATTTTTCTGAAAATCAAAACATTTTTGTTTTTAACTGAATTGTGTTTTTCATTCAGCCAATTTTTTTCCACTGACTTTTCTAACGTAAACAAGTTTAACAAACAGGAAAACACCCAGATCAGTTAATTGATTTCTGAAAAGAAATCTGTGAAACCCATTTGGATCGTCCATTTAAGCAAACATTGAATAATGGATCGTCCTTTCATTCCCCATGCTTTGTTGTCTCTCTTACAAAACCAATCTGTTTTGTTTGTTTCAGCAGAAGACAACACCGAAACACAATCAGAATACCGTTAGAACTCTTTCTGACAAAAGAAACAAACAGTGGAAACTGAAGTTGAAGCTGTTCAATACCAGATAAAGTTATTACTAGACAGAAAAGAGTTGTACGAGAGAATCTGAATTGAAGTTTTTATTAGAAGCATGTAAAGCATCTGGAACTGGGAATTCTGTCAATGAACATGCTTCTCGCTCTTGTTCTTTGGAAGACAGGTCAGGTTCATTTGAGAAGGATTCTCACGCTGAGGATGTGTTTATCGCTGTTAGGAAATGCAAATATATATTTTTTTTAAAAAAAAAAATTACAATTCAGTCATCGACCAGATTGGATCAAATAAGTTGATTATAGTTTGATGAGATTATAAAAAAAAATTAAGTAATAACAACAAATGGACTAAATTTTTTTTTTAAAATGATAACAATAATATGAGAAAAAATATTTTTATAAAAAGAGATAAACAATATAGCTCAATTTTTAACCCTCTAAATACAGAAGGGTGAAATTAGATAAAAAAAATAAAAATAGCTCAAGTTAATCCAATTTAGCATAACAAACTTATAATTCGAGGAATAAGGGGCGAGTTAACCTGAGTTAATCAACCAAATCCATAATACAAGCCATGAGATCAAGAAAACCTAGTAGAAAAAAAAACGTAAAAATTCACAAAACTAAAAAGAAAATAAGTAAAAAAAATACAAACAAAAAATGTTAACTCACATTAAATTTTTAAACTCGTGACCCGAGAAATTATACTGGAAACACCCTATTAGAAAAAATTATGAATCCCAATTCTCAACCAATTACATATTGAATGATTGACGTGGAAATAAAATATCAATTACACCAAAAGATCCAAAATAAAAAATAATAATTAAAGGAATAAGAATAAAAAATAAAACACAAAATAAATTTTACTCTTGAATGAAGCATAAAGTAAAAAAAAAAAATTGAACAAGAGGACAAAAAAATTAAAAAAATGAGGATTGGAATTAAAGTAAAAAATAAAAACAAATTTTAGAGTGAATGTAAAATTGAAATGAAAATTCAATTCAATAAAAGACCTAAAAAAATAATCAAAAGAATGTGCAACAAATTGAAAAAAAAATATGGTAAATTGGGATTGAAAGATGAAATTGAAAATAAATAAAACTTATACAAAAAAACTAAGAACAAAAATTAAAAATTACAAATTAAAAATTAAAAAAATAATAACTGAAGTTGAAATACTAACAATAAGTAAGGCGGTCAACATATAATTTTGAGAGGAGGAGAGACAAAAGAAAAAAATAGAAAGCTTCATCAATGACAAACTAGACCACCATCGTCCAAACCATAGTTATTAAACCCGTCTCGGGCGTTGACCCGGCCAAGGAGTCGAGTCTCGGGTTTTATGGGTCAACCTGGATTAACTCGGGTCAACTTAGATCAACCCAGAAAAATTAAAAAAAAATTAAAGTTTTAATATTTTATATGAAAAAATTAAGAAAAAATCCATGTAAATATAAGTTATACATATTGTAAATAATGAAGTTAAAAAAAATATTGTAAATTTTTTTTATCACACATTAAAAAGATATTATGTTAAGCTTTTAAGTTAAAGTATTTAAATAAAAAAAGTTTCTTATTCCACATTGAAAAAACATAACTTTTTTCTTGTGAATATCGAATATATATATATTAATGAGTTTCAAATCCCACATTAAAAAAAGAAAATATTTTTCTTGGGAACATAGAGTATATATACTAATGTGTTTCAAATCCCATATTAAAAAAATATAACTTTTTTCTTGGGAAAATAGAGTATATATACTAATAAGTTTCAAATCCCGCTTTGAAAAAACACAGTTTTTTTTTTGTGAACATAGAGTATATATACTAGGGTTTTAAATCCCACGTTAAAAGGATACTATGTTATCCTTTTAAGTTGAAGTATTTAAACCAAAATTTTTTTTATCCCACATTAAAGAAACATAATTTTTTCTTGGGAACATAGAGTATATATAGCAATGTATTTTAAATCCCACATTTGAAAAAAAAATCGGGTCTTGGTCGGGTCTCACCCAAGTTGCCCGGGTTGACCCGTTGGGTTGACCTAGTAGTTGCACTGACCGTTCTTTTAACAAACCCGGACCAGTCCAGCCCCCAGATCGGCCGGGTCGACCCACCGGGTTTAATAACACTGGTCCACACACACCACATCACTATGAAGATGATGTGACAATGCTTCCAAGTTCCAACTACACGGCAGAAGGACATTTTTTGATGTCAGAAAGTGCAATCCATACCGCTCAATTGTATAGACGCATCTTATGTGCCCCAACTTTTTTTTGTTTAATATTTGATTAAATGCAAAATTTCTTTTAAACAAACTTTATAATAACAAAAAACCACTGTGAAAAGATAAGAAAAACTATTGACACAAATTTTAAATTATTTTAAAGGTATTTTAGTTATTTCACTGTATATTTTTGTTTATTTATTTATTATTTATTATTTTTAGTCAAATGCCAAATTGTTCTTTAATTGAATTAGTAATAATAAAAAAAATCATTGGGAAAATATAAAAATATCATCTAATGCCAATTTTAAATTTATTATTTCTAAGAATATTTTAATTATTTTATTATGTATTTGTATCGGAAAAAAACTTATTTTATCCTTGGTTAATGAACTTTATAAGAAGATATAATTACCTCCAATAGCTAATATTAAATTTTTTTAGATGAAGAGCCAAAACTGTAAAATCACTGTTTTAGTAATGATTTCACTCTGAGACTCCTTCTTGGTGTACCTAATGTTAATTCAAGTTCTCGCCTTTCTTGAGCCGCTTTGTTTAGTTTCCTTTTTTTTAAAAAAAGTTTAGACTGTTTCTAAATCATACCATTTTTTAGGGTTTTTTTTTTTTAATTGTGTGCTATTAGTCATTTCTCAATGTTATAGCATAAACCAGCTAAATCCCTCTTTTTTCATGTCGTTTTGCTTTAGAAAGGCGATTTTGTTTCTAAAGATGCATAATAGAAAAGATGGCTTTTTTAGTAAATTCGCAAGGGGGGTTTGAGTAGGGTAAGGATTTAAAAGGAATCTAGGTGTTTTTTTTAATTATTATTATTAATATGGATGTTTGTATTAATTTATGTACATCTTGATTAATTTCATATGGATCTTGAAGTTAACGATCATGTAAGTCTCTAGTGGTTCTGAGATTCATGAGACTCGAACTGATTATTTCTAAGTAGTAAATCTAGTTTTTAAAGACTAAATTCAAGACCTGAACAGTTAAAATATATTTTTAGAATGGAGTCTAGGTAATTTTTGTTTGGTGGATTGTTAAATATGTTGTTTGTTACTGGCATAATTTACTAATGCAGAGAGCAATGCCAAGTTTTATTTCATGCTTAGCTTTTTTTCTTATTTGAATTTACTCATTACAAGTCTAAATTCAACCAGATCATAAATGCTACCAGTGGAAGGGATGTGTTAGTGATTATGGCTGTAGGTGGTGGTAAGAGCCTTTGTTACCAACTCCCGGCTGTTCTTAATGATGGTATAAACCTTATTATAAGTTATTATTGAGTTTGTTTTAAATTGTGGATTTAAGTGAGAAAAAAAAAGTCCAAGTAAAAAATTAAATATTTATGTATTTGATTCATATAAGAATTTAAAGTTGTTATATTTTAGATAATGCTTATTTATGAGTGTTTTTATTTTTATATTTTATTGGCTAGAGAGAGAGAAAAAAAGTTTAGATTATTATGAATTTTAGGTGAGAGTAATTTTATTTAACACCTTATAATATATTTTTTTTATAAGGAATTTCTTTAGCCATCTGGGCTCGTGGAGTAAGTTTAATTTACTAAACCATGTAAATTTTACTTGTGTTCTTGTGTGATTGATTATACTTATGTTTATATTTTTTTATTTGTGAATTAATTTGAGGAAGTTGTGCAATATATTATTGATAAAAATATATGTGAAGAATAACCTTATAATATTGCTATAGAAAGAAAAAGAAGATAAATAAAAAAACCGGTTAAGTATAATTATGCTAATTTAATTAATTAATTAATTGGTTTTTGTGCAAATATTTTTTTTATAATCATTTAATTGATTAAAAATAGTCTTTGAACAACATGAAAAAAAAGCCAGACTATATCCATTATAGAGGCCACGTGGTTGTCGGGTTTACCTGCTGAAACCAGCTTGATAAAAAAAAAACATCATATTTCAACAATTTTATTTTATAAAAATGTTAAATCAATGTTGTTTTAGAAGTGATTTTTTTTGTTTTAAAAGTTAATTACGCGACACTTTAATCAGCTCTGACAAAGTTTACTTGAAAGTTTAAAACACGACCGGATCTGACGAGCAGGTCATGAGTCATCACAATGATTTATTTAGCTTCACTGAATTTAAATAACATTGCTGAGAAGTTATCCACGACCACGACAGCGCCGCCCGGGCAACTTCCTAGTATTAGCTAAAGAACCCAGCCCAGGTGTTCTTGAAGAATTTTAAGAATTTTCAATCAAATCCTTCCTTCCTCCTCGTTATTATTATGAATCATGAGCAGCAGCATATCGAAACACAGACGGCCTCGGACAGACAATAAATAACATGAAGCTCTCCTTCTCAATTCCATCAAATTCGAATTCGAAGGCAAAAAAACCAGTCTCAGACAAAGACGAAGGCCAATCAGACGATAACAACGCCAAACAATATGTCACCGAATTCGATCCCACAAAAACCCTACAAAGCACTCGAACCCCAATTATCCAACCTATACAAAACGAATACCAACCCCACAAAAAATTGAAAAACATCGATCTCCTTCTCCACCGACCTCCGTTTCGAACTCCAAACCCTCTCCCCCGACCCCCCCGATCCCATGTCTTTCGGCCTCAATCTCCGTCAGCCCACCGCCACCGCCACTTCTCTGACCAAAGAAGCTAGAGTTGAGGATGAGATGTTGGAGAAATTGAGGTATGATTTGAAGAGGTTGCCAGAGGATCGACGGTTTGAGGAGTTTGAAGAAATGCCAGTTGAGGATTTTGCCAAAGCGTTGCTTAAGGGCTATGGTTGGCACGAAGGGAGAGGTGTTGGAAAGAACGCTAAAGAAGATGTTAAAATCAAGCAGTACACTAAAAGAACTGATAAAGAAGGTTTGGGCTTTTTTTCTGCTTCACTTGATTCAAAAATTAGTAATAAAAATAGTAGCAATGGTAATGGTCGTGGTAGTGTTAAAGAGAAAGAATCAGAGAAGAATAAAGATGGGTTTTCTGTGGGTAAAGAAGTTAGAGTGATTTTTGGTAAAAAGGAAAATTTGGGTTTGAAAGGTACGATTGTAGAGAGGCTGGGTTCGGATTCGATTATTTTGAGGGTAGAAAAGAGTGGGGAGAGTGTGAAAGTTCGGGTTTCTGATGTTGCGGAATTGGGGTCGGGAGAAGAGGAGAGGTGTTTGAAGGAATTGAAGGATTTAAAGATCAAAGAAGAGAAGAAATCGGGTGATGGGGATAGGGAACACCGGCCTGTTAATAAGAGGAGCGTGGAGAGTAGAGAAAGTTTGATAATTGGGAATGGTGGCATTGTTAAAGAGAGAGGAGTTCAGTGGCTTAGGAGTCATATTCGGGTTAGGATAATTAGTAAGGTCTTGAAAGGGGGTAAATTGTATTTGAAGAAAGGAGAGGTGGTGGATGTGGTTGGGCCTTACAAGTGTGATGTAAGTATGGATGAAAGTAGGGAGTTGGTGCAAAGTGTAGATCAGGATCTTCTTGAGAAAGCATTGCCACGTCGGGGGGGTCCAGTTCTTGTTCTTTATGGGAAGCATAAGGGAGCTTATGGGAATTTGGTTCAAAGGGACTTGGACAGAGAGGTTGGGGTTGTGCAGGATTATGGTAGCCATGAGTTGCTTAATGTCAAACTCGAGCAAATTGCAGAATATGTTGGAGATCCCAGCTACATTGGCTATTGATTCTCTTGGTGAGTATTGCAGACATCCCAGTTCCATCAATAGGTTTTTTGGGATACTTTGTCTTGATGCTTATAGTGATATATGTGTATCTTTTCAGAATTTCAGATACTATGAGGAATTTATGGGTCTTATGCTATTTTAATTGCTACTGTTGCTTCAGAAGATACTTTAGATAATAAATTGTTTTTCAATCTTGTTTCACTATTTTCACTAATTCTAATGCAAATGCATGTTGAAGCATGTGATTAATGTGAACTTGGAATAAAAATTTCATCATAGGTGAATAAAATTGCTTTTTGACAAACTCTTGCTGTTCTAAAATGCTTTTAAATTTGAATTGCTATTGTTGCTTCAGAAGATACTTTAGATGTAAATCGTTTTTCTATCTTGTTTCGCTATTTCACTGATTCTAATGCAAATGCTGATGGTTCATGTTGAAGCATGATTAATGTGAACTTCGAATGAAAATTTCATCATATGTGAATAAAATTGCTTTTCGACAAACTCTTGCTATTCTAAAATGCTTTTAAATTTCAATTTTGAAGATCATAAGTTGCATAAGCTTCGAGATTGTGAGTTCTAATCTTTTTGAATTATCTTTAAGTTCTTAGCTGGTAATTATTACTGGCCCCAGTTTTTAATCCTTATAGTGTTGATTGGGGCCATCTTTTATTTTTTTCATTGGCCTTCACTTAATAATCTTAGCCAAATCCCTTTTCTTGCTCAAGTTCTGAAGTTCGTGCAAAACTAATGAAATCAGGTTCCAGAGTTATTCTAGGCTTCTAATCATATAGGTCAAGCCACTGAGAATTCTTGTTATTGTAGGAGAATTTCAGACAAGATGTCAGGGGTTTTGCAAATAATTGGGAATAGGAAATAAGATTAGTGGGGTTGCACCTTACTAAAAGGAGAAAGTATTGACAGGCTTCCCTTTTTTTTCTTTCCTCTTGCTGCTCCCCTAACTCATTTGATCACTGAAAGGGTGCTTGAAGGGAGCAGGGGCTGTATCTTTAAGACTCTGTTTGACAATCAAGTTTAAATTGGAAAAAAAAAAAAATTCAAATAATCTGATCCACGAGGTGCTAAGGCTGAAAATTAACACTCAAAATTTGGTTGTGATTTGAATCTTGCTATGTTTCAAAAAACTTATCCGTTTCCTTTTAACAAATGAAAAACAGAAATGGTTGTAGAACAAAGATAGCTTCTTCCATCATTATGAATGATTATAAAAATTTTGGTTTGCTGTTTTGTGCTATCATCCTTGCTCTCTCTCTTGCTCTCTTTCTCTCTCGATTCTCTTATCCCAACTTTTGAGCCCCCCCCACCGTGTCTCCTTAAAACAGCACCTGAAAGGTGAAACTCGCTCTAGCATGTTTGGTTTTCAATGATAAAATTAATTTCTACTCTTATACCATTTTGAAACCAGTTATTGGTTTCGATTTTCTGTGTTCAGGAGTATAAATAAAAACCATTTTAATGGTAAGTATATTTACCACACACTTTTGGTCTGATTTCATTATGGAATCTATTAGTTGCTCTTGCTGATATTGTTTGCTGCTAGATTTTGAATCTTGTGTTTCTTGTTGGCGTGATTATTGTAATTCCAAGTAGTAAACATATTGAACTCAAGCTTGCTTTGATTTCTGAGTTTTTTTTATAGCCGCTTATCTTTCTGATTTAACAATTTTAGCTCTGATATGTCTGCAGGATGAGTGCTGATGCATAAAACAGAAGGAGCATGTTCAGATTTTTTCCGATATTTGATTGCGGAGTCCCAAAGTTTGCCCATTCCTGTACAAAACTATTGCCTTCAGTTGTCCTGTAATTGCTCTTTTGGTTTGATGTAGTTACATGACATTCTGCAACAGGATTAAGATCAGTCAGATGGAGAGACCTTCCTCGGTTTAAAGATCTGAAGCAACATGTCATTAGCCATTTTCAATGGAAAAAACGAAATTAGAAAAGCTAGATTGCTAGTTTAATTGCTATAATTGCCTAATTGGTTATCTGAATGCAGATTGCATTTGGAATGGTAATGGCGACTGGAATGTAAACTGATATTGGCTCTATGGCTTGTGTGTAGAATAAAAACCATTGTAACACTAGTTGGTATAACAATGCAGTAAAAGAGATCACAGTGACTCAGTGTGTAGCTGCTTACTCACAAAAAAGAAAGCATTGAAGCAGCCTCGTGAACATTGATCCGCGTGAAACAGGACAGTGTATGAGACCCCTGGGTGGTGCATTTTGAAAACTAAACATTTTTTCAAGAATGACAACGCCGTGAAACAGCATAGAGTCGACCGGATGTGTTTAACCAAGGCAATGAAGCATGAAGTTTACACGTGCGGTCGAAGCACAAGAGTGTTGATATAATTTCTTAGCGATTCTCGTCGATTTTTAGTTTTCAAATCCCTCTCTCGTAGAGATCAAATCTCCTTTGGTCAAGTAAATCACTTTTCAGGGTGAAAAATATTGCAACTTTCACGTTCCACTTCCTTTTCTCGTATGCTGCGGTGTCCATCACCAGTATTTTCCGAAAGCTGATTCTTTGCCGCAACGTCCAAAAAGAGAGGCAAGGAGAAAGTGGCAGTTCCACGTGCTCCCTCTCTTTGCCTACCAAATTAAACCGCCCCTTCAATAATTAACAATTTAGCACCTTAGTGGGGATGGAGGGATGTGTGTAAATTGTAATGATGGGCATTCCTGTTTTAAAAAAACAAAAACTCATTCTAAAATTAATCTATTTTATATTTTTGTTTTGTTTTTACAATCAAAATACCCAATATCACTAGTGTAATATAATATAAGACAGGATTCTGGCATTTCCCATGGAAACAGTACTGGTGGGCAGTAGTGGACACCAACGTGGACTAACACCGACAATCTCAAAGCTTAGGCATCATCATAAACTCCCTCCTCCTCACTCTCTCTTCCCCACTTCAACAACCACCTGCACATCAGCCGTTACACTCGCTTCCAGGTTCTTCTTTCTCGACCATCACTCGACCATGGCTTTTTTACTTCTGCTTCTTGATTGAGTTTAGGTAGGAAATATTAATTTGTGAATCAGCTGGTTGCAGTTTTGAAACAACAAGTTCATGTTAGTTCAGTTTTATATGTGATGCATGCATGCGGAAGCGTACCCACTTTCTGAAATTTTTTTGACCTATTAATTCTATTGATATAGGAATCATTATTTTGATATCTAAGATCATGTAGCATCCTTCATTCCCTTTAATTACTGAAGCAGTGCTTCATTTGTCCATGACTTTTTTTTTTAATTGTGCTTCTTTCACTGTTTGATTGATTGAATTTCTATTCAAACTTTGGCATGCAGAAAGAGGAGGCTTAATAAGAAGTTAAGTTGCAGGGGATTGATGTCAAAAATGGCTGATCATGATCAAGCTAAGGTAGTCGCTGCTGATGTTGTCTCCGGGGATATGATTTTTCAGCCTATCTTGGAGGATGGGATTTTTCGATTTGATTGTTCTGCAGAAGCTAGAGCTGCTTCATATCCCAGCCTTTCATTCATCCGTAGCAAAGATAGGGACACGCCAATCATGAGTCACAGTGTTCCTTCATATACCCCTACTTATGAATGTGTTTCTGGGAAGCAGATTGTTAAATTCGAGGTGGGTAGTTACAGATTTCCCGTATTTGTACCTATCTAAATGTAAATTTGAAATCTTTTATGTTCATATTTTTGAGTTATTCCGAGTTTGACAGCTTACAATTTGTTTGGGGGTTTAGTTTCCTGATGGTACCACCTTTTATGGAACTGGAGAAGTTAGTGGACAGCTTGAGAGGACCGGAAAAAGAGTAAGTGCTTTTGTTTGATGCAACAGCCGTGATTTATTTGTTTTTTGTATGTGGTTCTTTATATAGAAGACTTTTTAATGTAGGTTTTCACATGGAACACGGATGCATGGGGTTATGGTCCTGGAACTACATCATTGTACCAGTCACATCCTTGGGTGCTGGCTGTTCTTCCAAATGGAGAGGCGTTAGGGGTTCTTGCAGACACCACGCTACGGTGTGAGGTGATGTGCCAATAATGAAAACATTTTTTATTGTTTTATCCCTTGTATGTTTCCCTAATTTTAACTTTCACCCTTACCATCAATAAGCAGATTGATCTGAGGAAGGAATCAATAATTCAGTTCATTGCTCCATCATCGTACCCTGTTGTTACATTTGGTCTTTTTGCTTCTCCCACAGATGTTCTGAAATCTTTGTCTCACGCCATTGGTAACTTCCTAACCATTTTAGATTTGATTTGCTTCTTGAATCTGTTCTCTGGTTCAATTGCTTTTTTTATGGATGTCCTGTTAATTGTCTGCTCATTTCATGTGTTATTGCATTTGTTCCATTTACATATTGTGTGTGTTTATGGAAAGAAAAATATATTGTAAAAAATGGACTCTTACTTTACTGTTACAGTTAGAGAGGATTTTTGGTGACTTGATCTTTGTTTTTTGGGTTTTGGAATTGTTTTGGTGTTTCTGATGTTTTGATCTGGGGTTTCTTATGTGAATGGCTTTTGTTATGAGCATGTAGAGAGGCTTGTGGAGAAATTAGAGAGTAGAGAAATGGGAATCAGTGTATATCCTCTTCCTTAGCAAATGATAGTGGAGGGGTAATGGTAAATTGACTTTTGAATTGGCTAAAATGAACAGAAATATGTGCGGGAAGAGGAGGGAATATAAAAGGTTGAAATGATGGAGTGGGCTGCATAATGATGGCGGCCTAACTGCCATGAAACAATTGGGATCTTGTTAGGGGCAGGCTCCTAAGATGATGGGGGCATGGAACTTTGCCAAAATGAGAATTTGAATTAATTTGGCATTACTGACAAGGGTTTTCAGTTCACAATGGATGGCTTTCTTCTTTCCTTTTTTTTTTTATCCTTAAATTTGGAACATCTAAGACTATTTTTGCCACTTTGTGGGTTAGAAACCATTCAGTAACAGCCAGAGTAGACACTAGGATTTTATTTTATTATATTTGAAAAAATCTGGTTTGCTAGTTGTTTATGCTGTGTCACTTTCCTCAGGAACTGTTTTTATGCCTCCGAAGTGGTCGTTAGGCTATCAACAATGCCGGTGGAGCTATGATTCAGATGAGAGAGTTCGCGAGGTGCACTTTTTTAGGATTCATGCATGTAAAATGTTAACTATTACAGGATTTCAAGCTAGCCCCCTGTCCTGATCTCTTCTTCTTAGCTGTGGAAAGACAGTTTCAATGTTATCTTCCCAAAGTTCTGTTCACCCCATATTAGAGGCCCTCAATTGCTTAAAATTGTTTACTTCATTCATATTATTTGACATTGTATATCCGTTCTGGCTGCTGAGCCTTGTAAATTTGCAGATTGCCAGAACTTTTCGAGAGAAGGGCATACCATGTGATGTTATATGGATGGATATTGACTACATGGATGGCTTTCGCTGTTTCACATTTGACCAGGCATGTGCTTTGCTTGAATGATCCTTTGTTGACAAGTTCATTGTATTTGAGAAGAGGGTTTGGATTTTTATTTGGGGCGGGAAGGGGTTTCACTAATAGAAAGGACATCAGTTTAGTTTCGATGTTTAATGAGGGGCAGATAAAGGAAATATTTATTGAATTATAATGTCATATTATAACTGATATTTTCAGGAACGATTTCGAGATCCACAATCTTTGGTAAAAGATCTCCATGATGATGGATTTAAAGCGATTTGGATGCTTGACCCTGGTATCAAGAAAGAAGAAGGATATTTGATCTATGACAGTGGTTCTGAAAATGATGCATGGATCAAGAAAGCAGACGGGGAGCCATTTGTTGGTATGAATGTAGCATAGCATGCTTTAGTAATTACCCTTAATTTTCTTACATTTACATTGACAAGTTATGGTTTTATTGCCACGTCCAGGGGAGGTATGGCCTGGGCCCTGTGTTTTTCCTGATTTCACACAATCAAAAGTTCGCGCTTGGTGGGCTCTTTTAGTTAAAGATTTTACATCTAATGGTGTTGATGGCATATGGAATGATATGAATGAGCCAGCTGTTTTCAAAGTAATTCTATGCTTCTTTCTCAAGCCTTCCATTTCTGGCTGTCATTTCTTGGTCTCATTACTTTGCTTTTCAGACTGTTACAAAGACGATGCCTGAGAGCAATTTACATCTAGGAGATGAAGAAATTGGAGGTTGTCAGAATCACTCACACTATCACAATGTATTCCCCCAATACTATAATCTTTTTTTTTTCCCCTGTGGCAAGATATCGATATCTAAGAATGGGATGCCAGTGCTATTATTTTCTTCAGTATTATGCATTCTTGCCAGCAACCCTCAGGAAGAACTATTTCATCTAATTTATGAACTGCTTGCTCATCTGATGGTTTGTTTGCGTTCATCACCGTGAAGAAAATAATTTTTGAAATTCTAGTCATTCTTGTTGGTTTCTCACTTATAGGTATATGGCATGCTTATGGCAAGATCAACATATGAGGGGATGAAGTTAGCTAATGAAAATAAGCGTCCTTTTGTACTCACCAGAGCTGGATTTATTGGTAGTCAAAGGTATGCTGCAACATGGACGGGAGATAACCTTTCAAACTGGGAGCACGTACACATGTCTATCTCCATGGTACTTCAATTGGTAAGCCTATTTTTTACCCAATGAGAAGTAGGCAAATTGACTTTGTTTTTCGCCTTTTAGTATGTTATAAGTTATGCTTTTATCTATCTGATATGTGTCCCTAGATCCTCACATCATCATTTTTGTAATGCTTTGATTTTTTTCCCTTCCAAGGCTGAAGAGTCATTTCCTAATAGCTTCTCTTAAAGGCCATGTGTAAATGGTAACCACTTGGATTTGACCATTGCACCATATGTTATAAAATTTATTACTTGGTTTTGTTTCTTTAGAGAGAGAAACTGTAGTCAGAAAGGGAAAGTTCTCCCTTTTACAAAATGAAATTAAAAGTTTTACTTCCTCTTCTTGCAATATGGTCATTTTCTCTAATTTAAGTTTTACACTATGGATAGGGACTCAGTGGCCAGCCACTCTCTGGACCTGATATTGGTGGATTTGGTGGAAATGCAACACCCAAACTTTTTGGAAGGTGGATGGGTGTGGGTGCTATGTTTCCTTTCTGCCGTGGGCATTCTGAAAAGAGCACAAATGATCATGAGCCATGGTCTTTTGGGGAAGAGGTTGGTGACACATGCTTGCAGTTTGATACCTCGCACTTATTTCTTACTTGTGATATGAACTTGGATGTTTCATTTTGTGCACAGTCTGGAGCAATTGATATTTGCAAGAACATTGTCATCTGTTGTAACTGCTAAAAGTTTACCTTCTACATATGTTCCAGAATTGCATTACCTCTTGTTAAGATCATATGTTTTTATAGCTTTGTTGCCACCATAATTTTTCCATGTTGCTGGTTAATGTAGCTACTTTTTATGTTCTACCATCAGTTTTTATTGCTTACTAACTTTAGTTCCATTAGTGTGAAGAAGTGTGCCGTCTAGCATTAAAGAGGCGCTATCGACTTCTACCACATATATACACTCTGTTTTATTTGGCACACACAACAGGTATCCCGGTGGCAACTCCAACTTTCTTTGCTGGTACGTCCTTGTGCAGTTGAATAATCTTACTTCATTTAAGGAACTTCAGAATGTTTTTACATTCATTATGGTAACTTATTGTTTCCGTGTAAATTGCCCATGCAGATCCAAAAGATCCTGGCTTAAGGACCACTGAAAATTCCTTCCTGCTGGGTCCTCTTCTTGTCTTTTCAAGGTTCTCACTCTCCTTATTTAAAGATTCATACTAGCTTAAATGTGTTTGATTTACTTGATTTCCTCTCACACCATGTGAGCTGGGTTGTAGGTTTTAATTCAAATTGTAGATTGTAGATTAATAAGGCCATAAGAGGCAACAGTGTTATTGACAGCCATTTTATCAGCGGGAAGGTTCATTAAGGGGGTAACTTATATGCATTATACACAGTTTAGAGATCAGTTAGCCAGTGTCTTTATTAACTGTCTTGGTGATAAAATCTCTATTTCTTGCAAGATGTGCTTGAGAGACACCTGTGCTGTTTTGCACCATTTTGACGGGCAGTGTTGGTAGGAGTATTTATATAATATTGTATATTTGCTTGCTTGATGCCTAACATTCTTGTAAGAAAGTAGAATATGCCTATACAGTATAATAGTTCTGTATCCATTGAGGAACAATTACAATGTCATCATCTTCACTTGTTGTAATTCTTTTTGGATGTGTTTGTCTCTTGGGTGATAATTGGTAGAGCTCTTTGTAGATAGCGTTTTCTTGCAGCATCCCTATGCAATTCGTACTAATCCTCTTTTATTTTCTTTAGCACCATTGCTGATCAGGGAATGGATAGATTGCATCCAGTGCTGCCCAAGGGAATCTGGTTGAGATTTGATTTTGATGATTCACACCCGGTATCTATTATTTTCATCTTGCTCTACTTCATCTAATTATATCTTCTTACTTACCTTTGTATGTAACAGGATTTACCGACATTATATTTGCAAGGAGGATCAATAATTCCTTTGGCTCCCCCACATCAGCATGTTGGTGAAGCAAATCTGTCAGATGACTTGACGCTCCTTGTAGCTTTAGATCAAAATGGTATTCCTCACGCTTGTTAGTTTTTATAAAGGGCAGGTGTTGAATTGTTTGCTCAAAGATGTGAAGTTTAATATGGCCTTATGATAGAAGTTTGATATATTGGACCTCATAAACTCCTAATTCCATTCACAAGCTTGCAAATTAGACCATGGCAAGCCATGGAGTTATAGGGTGTTAAGCATGGTGAATTTGGATACTCTGAATAGTAACATGCCCCCCCCACCCCCCCTTCAAAAAAAAAAAAAAAATTAAAAAATAGAGTATCAATTGCAATTAGCATGCCAGTATTAGGAATTGGGTAAGTTTGGGGAAACTATCATTTTCCCCTAAGTGTTCCCA
>Ga0325410_1003581_pt1 | contig 17578 bp, 7 predicted proteins | sample PopdelMetagenome_16_FD_206182 | JGI IMG/M metagenome (GOLD analysis project Ga0325410, IMG submission 206182) | Populus deltoides microbial communities from Bellville, Georgia, United States - Xylem-PdIQD-R3 | ecosystem: Host-associated > Plants > Phyllosphere > Stem > Wood/Secondary xylem...
ATTATTATTATTATTATTATTATTATATTAAAGCTAAAAATTGACAGAAGAGAGAGAGCATATTGCCAGAGATCACATATTTAGATATTCTAACCAATCTAATTAAATAATGCATGGAAGAGGTCACTTGTGGGGAAATAACATGTAATTGTCTCCGTCTTTTGCTCTGTGAGCATACCTCCTGTACACCTGAGCAGTCCTCTCGTCAATTTGAGCCTTCTCCTTGGTTGTCAGACGAGCTTTTCCTACGCCGTTCATTGTGCCCCGCTAAACGCCTCCGGCAACTCCTTTTGCTGTCATCAAACTCAGATAAATCATGGAACCTACAGGCACCATTCCATTAATTGTTTTAGTGACAAATTAAATTTCTCAATTACGGAGTAGTAAGAACCTATTATTGAAAGTGGAAAATGCACTGCTCTTTTGTTTCTTTATTTTCCTAAGGATAATAAGGAGGTAAAATGTTCAACATCTATACATATACATGATATAGTTCATTCTTTCTTTCTTCTTCCTTTTATTTTTTTTTTTACTTCTTAGATAGGTAACTTCTTTGTAGTTTTTAGGGGAAATATGGCTAACAATTAGGCAGAATTGGCACAAATATAAAAAAAGATGCAGGAATTTTAAATAGTATTTCTTTGTGGGGAGACATTAATTTTTATTACTTGGGTTAATTTTGGTATTTGAACTTTTTTATCTTCAAGGTAAAACTCATAACATATAAAATCTTACTTTTTCTTCGTATTATATATATGGGACTAGTCTACTTTATCGAAGAGGGATTTTTTTTTTTTGAGAATTAAGGAGAAAATCTTCTTAAAAAAGTAATTAAGGAGAAATTACTTCTTGATGATATTCAATTCGGATATATTTAGTTATTCCTAGCTATATTTGTATGTTTAATGAAAAATATATAATCTCGAATCATAAATCATAGAAAGGTTTTAACTGTTCGATTAGATCAAAGATCCCCATCCTACTTAATTAATTATGAATGATCTTTCTTGGCAATTACCAATGCCTTTTTACACGTAAAAAATTATCTTGATTTGGGCTTGTGTCATGGCAATAGAATTCTACCTTTCCTTTAAAAGGGTTTAAATGTAAGCTTATATATTCAGCCTCTTCATCATTAAGACCAATAGTCATGTATTTGAGTCGCCATATAGAATGGGAAATATTGTTAATTTCACAATTAAAAAAGGAAGAAAATGTCAATCTAAAAAACTATTAGTGAAATTAGGTGTTATGCTTTTCAATATACATTATTATATAGATCAATAGGGCTAATTAAGACTAAGATATCGTTTGTGTTTTTACCCCTCTTCAAAAGAAAAAAAAATTACGAGTTGACTTGAAGTGTTGGAATTAGAAATGACTTGGAAAATTAAGGTTTCACCTGCTACATTGCTGGCAAAAGCGTTGCTGGACTCCATTTACAAGTACAGAAGAAGCTTTGGCATGGAACTCACACACCTTATGGCGTTTATGGTATCGCTTGGCATCAGTCATATCAGCTGTGCAATTTTTTGCTTGACAAGAAATTGGTGGACTTGACGACGACCTACCACCACCACCACCACAACCAGACCCTGTTCTTCCTTTCTTCTTGATCTTGTCATCATCTCCAAACCCTAACCCAGTATAAATATCTTCATCATCATCATCTTCCTCTTCATCTTCTATTTCCTTCAAGTTCCTCTTTCCTTCAGCTTTGCTTGTTCCCATATTGGAAAGTACTAATCAAGAAGGCTAATAGGATCGAGGAACCAAAAAATATGAAGCAAACAAGAAGCTACAAGACCTTGATAAATAAGTGAAAAAGGGAGAATAATGATGTGTGAGGACCATATGCTTCATTTCTTTTTATTCCTTATAAGTATAAGAGTAATGATGAAGATCAATTAAGATTTTAAGCTATAGCTCAAAAACTAAGCATGATAGGCGTTACATCAAGAACAAGTTTATTTGTATTCTATATATATGTTAATGTATTTATTACTCTCATGCACGTACAATTGTAGCTGTACATGTGTTGTGTATACACTCTTGCTTTCTCGGGCTTATCTCAGACTTCTCATGTAAAAAGTTATTAACATAGTTAAATCAAGTAATTATATTATATATACATAAAGAAATTTATATGTACCACAAGAAGCTAGTGTCGTTTACTCAAGTTGAAAGGCTAGATATATCTGTAGTGGATGTCACAACATCAATTTCCTTTTATGGGATTCTCAAGCATGCAATAATGCTGCAAGAAATTAATCATGCTGTGGCCAATGGCTCAGCTAGAAGCAAATTAATCAATCAATCAGTAAGCAAAACAGAGAATAACATTTACAATTTTCACATTATAATTGTAGAAACAATGACAATTAATAGAAATTGAATCTTATTGTTTTAAAAGGATTTGACAACAACAATGATGGAAGCAACAATACTATAATTTGGCATTTCAACTAGCAATGAGTCCTTTCATAAATTTAGCCATACACTAAACTATTTAAAATTCAAAACTTGAATTGTCCTTGCAAGGATTTAGTGCACCATATACTTAAATATAGAAAGTAATCTAGATCTACACACAAACACATAAACAATCCAACCTAAATCTTATTCAGAACATGCTTTCATTAAAATAAAAAAAAGAAAAAAAACACAAATTTAGTTTTTCTAAATTAGAAGAAAAAGAAGAGAGAGGGAAGAAGAAGAAAAAAAAGAAGATAAAACGATGCAAATCATTTTACGACATCAAAGAATCTAATTGAGTTGCCGTTCAAGTTTATTGCAAGTCCAAGGATCGAATTGATTAAAGAGACCATTTTGGGTTTAATATTTTCTACTATCTAGTTTTACAATATTAAGCATAACTTTAGATTTGACTATTTTATCGATGTTAAATTATATCAGATGATTCCAGAGGTATTATTTTATTTTAGGATAAACTTTCAAGTCAATTGGAGTCCAATAAAAAAGTATGATACATGAAGTTATTGTACAAAAATTGTATTATTTTTCTAATTGGTTTGAAATTATTTTTTTATGATTCTTGGATTCTATGTTTGGAAAGAATTTCTTAATTTTGTTGTTGACATATATGGTAACATATTACTTATATATTTTTGCAAGGATTCCAAAGTTGTCAAAACAAAGAGGTCAACATCAATCCTTATTCTATAGGGACTGTTTGGCTATAAACAATATTGAAGTTTCCTGGTGCTTCGAGGAAAAATAAGAGGTAGAGAAAAGGAGGTGCATTGGCAGCAAATTCTCTTTCAGAATCAAGGAGACAAAAGGTAGCAGATTCTCCTTCATTTCTAAGGAGATTATAAGTGGTAACTTTTCCTTGATTATAAGGAAATAAAGGATGGCTACTCTACACATTATCACATGGCAGAGTGATAGTTTAATCAAGATTATTAAATTATTAATGAGAAATATCACTATTAGAAAAATGAAAAAAAAACATGAAATTACTTATGGAAAATACTCTGTTATTATTTACTCTGATAAAAATTACAACAAAAATTTTCATCAACAATTTTCAACAAAACAACGAATGGAATAAAAAAATTAAAATAATCTTATTAAAATTTCTGATATGTTATGTCAGCAATTTAGGTACTGATGACGTTTCTGATAAAAAATAAATGGTAAAATTTGATGTGAATATTTGGTTGATAATTTTATTATTGACAAAAAAAAATATCTTGAGAAGATATCTTTCAATTATGTTTTTTCATTGATATTGAAATTACTGATGGAATTTTGCCTAGATGCTGATGCATAAAAACTATAAAAGTGAATTTTATTACTAATTCATAAAATTTTTGTCTAATTATTTTATTTTGTTATATAATTAAATTTTCATGTGATGCATTCTTACCTTTCATGTAAGAATATTAGGAGATGGATTTCCAACTATTTATCAAAACTCTTTTAAAAAATTAATTATCAAAATATTATTTATTGCTTTATCACTGTGCGCATTCTTAAAACTATTATTGTATTGAAAAATGTTGCAAGTCCATGTACTTTGAAATAAAATTGCAATTAATTAAATAAATAAGGATAAAGTTGAAAAATCATACATTTTCAAATGCTTCATGACAAATATTTTGGAACGTCTCTAAATGGAAACATGAACAAATAACATTAAGACAGAGAGAGTATTATCTGCAGGGGCATAACACAAAATCAAATACTATCAATTAGATAGAGCTAAGTCATTGGAAAATATAATTGTTCATCAATATATAGAGTTTGCTGATTGGATCTTCATTCTTTTGTATTTAGAAGAAAATAAAACTGATCATATTCTTAATATCTAATTATTAATTATTAATTTTGAATTTAATGATTTATCAAGAAACCAAAGTTAAATAGTCAACTAATTACAATCGTTCATATTAAATTTAATAGTTTAGATACTATGAACATAATAGAAAAAAGAAAAGAAAAGAACATATCTTTGTCTGAACACGTGAAATTTTGCACTGTAAGGGTATTATTCAAAGGTGAAAAAACCTAGATGGTCTATCAAAGTTGCCTCTCAAGATTAGATGCTTATGGTACGGCATACCTACAATCTATGTCCTTGGCATCTGATTCTTCTCTTCTTTTCCCTCCCTCTCTCGTTTTCACACCTTACATTTTGCTGTAGCCAACAGTGTTGCAGCAAAGTGGGCACCTATGCTCTTGTTCTTGGCTGCAGTTTCTAGCTATCATATATATATATATATATATATATATATATATATATATATAAGGACCACGATGTGCATTATCTTGTAAATTGGTCCCCTCTGTGCTAGGGCAGCTCTTTAATTTGTACTGTATATGGAGCACGAAACATTGATGCCAAATAGATCAAAGATCCAAGGTTCGCAGGTGGTTTCGAGCACTAAATGATAGGACCGCAAATAATTCTATGCGATAGGAATCATGATGGATTGCCCCATATTCACAGATTGGAAACCAACTTGCAGGTTGGCTTTTGGAGGGGATAGATGATGGATGTTTGGCTTAGCTTTTGCTTATGTTTTTAAGAGCCTTTTAAAAATGTTTTTAATCTAAAAAAACATTAAAATTAATATTTTTTTTAGTATTTTATGATTGTTTTGACAAGAAAGTGTTAAAAATAAATAATAATAATAAAAAATTTATTTTATTATATTTTCCAGCGAAAAGTTATTTTGAAAAGCACACCATACTACATTATCAAACACCTCTACAACGTGAAGTCTATGAGGTGAAACATTAAGAGTGTAACAAAGTTATTAAAGATGAAATGTTAGCATATATTTAATATTTAGATGTGCAAATTATTAGAGAATAATATAAATTATATCTTGGAATCTCATCTAAAAACTTAAGTTTTTGGGTTAAATGATTCCTTGACATGGTATCAGAGCCTTAATAACCACGCGATCACGAGTTCAAATCTTACCATTCCTATTTATTTGATAAAAATTAAGTACAAGTGTGAGTTTGTGCAAGTTTTAAGTATAAAGAGCTTTCACTTGAGGGGATATGTTAGATAATAATATAAATTATATCTTGAGACATCATCTAATATTTAAACTATTAAGTTAAGATAGTTTTTAATTTGGTAGAATTTTTTTCTGCATATATAATCCTTATATATGGTGGACTTCAATAAATATTATATTAATATTTAAAGGAAATTAAATTAAAATTAAATAAATAGTGTGCATTGTAGGACTCAATTATTAGAATATTTCTAAAATCAAGATTTTGTATCTGAAAGAGTATTTTTATTATAAGAAAGTGGTAGAAGAATCTATTGCAGAATATATACATATCGATAGTTTGATTTTTGGATTTACGAGACAAGTTGAAACATTGTTGGGGAGCTCCTTGTGATGCATGTATCTCTGCGTTTTGCATTGGAACTAGGCACATGAGGACGCATATATATAGAAGCATCGACAGTTGACACCATCTCAAATACAAAAACTTCGAATATTTAGTCATGGCTTCATCTTACATGTAAAAACCTCATTCCTTCCTTTTCCTTAACGTGGGATCACTTATGCACTCAACAAGTCTCTCCTTCACCTATGAGTCCGGCCTTTTCGAACACAATTTTTTCTTTAATGAAAGTGTTTAACAATTTGACTGCAGTATCCAGAGCTTGAGATTTAGTTTTTTTTTTCCCCTTCAAACTATGAAGATGTATGGGCCTCCACGTTTACATTAGATATGGACACATGTGGATTTACATACAAGTATAGACGCTATATTCAACTCAAAAGTTTAGAATATTAGTTACGAGTCTATTTTATATACAAATACTTTTTTTTTTATTTTTTTATTATTAACGTGGATATTTAGGTCAACTTGCGTGCACCTTAACTAATCCCACAGGACCTAAAGTTAACGACCATGTAAATCTCCAGTGACCATCATATTAGCAACTATAGGGCTCGAACCTGAGATCACAAAAGGAGTAAAAGTTATTGATCTTTAATAAGGAATAGTTATCATACAATTTCTAATTATGTAATTATCACTTACCTATGCATTAAAAAAAATCCAATAAATAAAGACATTAGTTAAATTATGTATTAATTTATATCAATATAAGCTCGTATGAAGTTGAATAACAAGAGGATTTAAACTTAGAAGAAGGATGGATAGAAGACCAAAAGCTTTCGAGAAGTGAAGGTTGGGAGTTACTGTGAAAAAAGAAGAAGAAGGAAAAATAGGTTAGACAAGTTTATGTTGTTAAAAAACTGGCAAAACCAAAAAAAAAAAAAAAAAACCATTCTTATTCTTTATCTCATTGGATAGAATTCAAAGATGAAACACTCTCAAAACCAAGTTATAGTCATATATGACAATATCAATAGTTATTCACGCAAAGTGATGAACAGTTTAACTACTTAAAGAGAAAAGGTTTGAAAATCATTCGGCACCTATTAAAAAAATCTAAATAAAAATGTAATTAACGAAGGGGAAGCAAGTATGGATCAATACAAGAATTTCATTTCTTTACTTATCACTTTGATAGATGAATAAGCTTTCTTCGCCAAGGAAAAAGAAGTTCGATTCAAAGCCTACAAGTCTAAAATCCAATGTGTTACGCATATAGCTAAAGTAGTAGGAATGGGATTCAAGACTCTCTTCAAATCTCAGAATCGAACCTTAGGCAACCATGGTCAGCTAAGCCAAAAAAGATAGGTCTCCACAAGGAGAAGCTTTATTGGACGCAACTTTCTTAATCTAGCTTTTTGACTAATTGAATAGGCTCTTGTCTATTCTTTTTTCTCCTATGAGATTTTGACTTGGCCCTCTCTCCTTGCTTGCTCTCATAAGTGGGTCTTTTGGGTTAAGAAAGAGAAGAGATCGTGATGGAGGAGATCGGAGATGAGAGAGGGCTTGGGGGTTGCTACTTTTGGGTTTGATTAAGGGTTGAGACCAGGAAGAGATGAGAGGCAGATAGAAAGTTGGTTTGATTTAATTAGTTTCAAATATTTGAAAATAAACTAAATCAAAATTAATTTGCTTTTGGTGTTTTAATTGGTTAATTTAGTTTTTTTTTTCTCGGTTTGGTTTTAATCACCCCTGGACACAACCCCTCCCAAAATCTCATGTCAGTCCTTGTAGTTGAAAGAGTTTTTCATTTTTGCTCTTAAAAATATATAAATTGCCCTTTTGAAAAAAATCAAGTAAACCTTGGCAATTCTCCTAAATCTGGTCTAATATGTAAAACTCACAACCCATGAAAACCTAGATCTATGTTCAATCAAGAAGTTTAATTCTCAACTAATTTAATTTTGAAGAATAAAATTATAAAAAAAAACTAAAAAAAAACTTGCTAAAACAGAAAAGATAGCAAGAAAAAGAATGAGGATCAAATTTGATAGAAAAAACCTAAGGAGGATGAAATTGTAAAAAAAAAAAAAACAATCCGGAAAATGATCCCAAACAAAAAAAATAACAATAAAAAATAGGGATCAAATTTGAAAGACTAAAAATGGTAGGGCCGGGTGAAATTAAAAATATTTGTAATTTAATAAATTATTCAAAATTTTAAAAATAATATTCAAAAAAATAGGAATTAAATGTGAAAAGAAAATAAATTGCAGGAGCTGACATAACTTTTTGTAGGAGTTAACACTAAATTCAAGAACGAAAGAGAGAAATGAAAAAAAAATATTTGTCGGCGGTAAATCAAATGCATATAAGGTACACACGCCGCCTCATAGTGGAGGGGGCATCAGGACCTTTCAAAAGTTATAGTGAAAGGCGGTATTTTATGGCTGGATGACCCTACATGAATTGCTCAAAGAACGTGGAGGCTATACACTCGTTGACACATTCATTAACATGTTTTCTTAATAATATTTAATATATGATGAATTACAATTATTTTTCTAAGTAACCTTCAAATTAATAACAACAACAATGTAAAAGGACAAAAACAAATCATACTGAAAGAGTTAAATTGATTTTGTCTTCAAAAGCAACAAAATAATTTTACTATTTTAAAAAAAAATTAAAAAGACCATAACACCCCTGATTGAAAGACATTTTATTTTTTATTGTAAAGGTAAATCAATAATTCTACTATGAAAAATAAAATAAAATAAAATACTAACCTAACCCTGCAAAAATTACTAAGATAATTATACCATGTTGAAAAGACAATATTCTCTTAATGTCAAGTTTAAATTATTTTTTTAGAGCCTGGAGCAATTTCATCAAACCAATGAATACTGATTTATTCTTAGAACTACAATAACTTCTTCTTCTCCGTGATGTTTTTGTTAATTATATTGAAACATTTATCCAGGAAAAATAAAATTTGAAAGAAATAAATACTCGTACTTGAATCTTTCTTTCCAGATCGCCTTGACTGACACTAAAAAGTATCATTTAATTATAGTGATTTAGACATGATTACTTTTACATATTTTTCTTAGATTAAACTTACTAAAACCAAATATCTTTCGTGGATTACATATGATATAGTTTTCCCTGTAAACCTTAAAATTAACAAATGCTGTATAAATGGACAAGAAGTTTGTCAAACCACTTACACTTTGAAGACTAAACATATCCAAGGTTAGTATATCCATCTTAAAACCAGCTTACACTTGGATTTTTTCATTGACCTTGATCATAGGAGAAAATTTCAATTACATTAGCTTTCCTTGGTTGGAGTTAAGGGTGAAAATGAGTACCCGCGGGTCAGATTTTTTGATATTCATTTTCTTTTCATAATTTATCGAATAAAAAAAACTTAGATATCAATAAATTATCTATCGGATTTTGGATATCCACATGAATATCCATTATCTTACTATTATTTAGTATTTAATAAAAAATAAAATAATTAATATATATTTAAAGTGGGTGTGGTTTATGCCAATTATGAGATATGTATATATCATATTATATTAAAAAAATCTAAATATTCTATAAATATATCTATATAATATAAATATATATTTCAAGTTAGGTTCGAATATGTATCTAATCAATTTTGATAATATCTATATAATATTCATTACTTATCAGGTAAAGTCACTATTAAAATAAAATACTAACAAAATATAACCATATCGATACGCATTGAGTTTGAATTAAATTGCTATCTCTAACTGGGCGAGGGGTAGTATGGAGATTTTCATTGAGGCATGTATTTTTACCATCTACAGAAATTAGCTCTAAACTTGGGAAAAGAATAATCCAAAATTAAGGTGCAAGGTAATTCTCCAAGAAGATTTTTTGAACGTCAAATGACCAGAAATTACCAGGCGGCAGCTTCAGGAAAAAGAAAATGCATAAGAGTAAAGTCCTTGTTCTTTATCGTGGATTTTGCCTTTATGGACTGGGCTGCGAGTTTATGAGACCCATTAAGAGACCTAAAAAGGCCGAAGATTAGTTTTATACGTTTGAGAGCCCAAAAAGATCCTCCTGGGATTATAGCACATGTGACTGTAAATGGCCCATTACAAAACGGTTTGGGCTTGTAGTGAAAGCGACTCGATTTCTTGCTTGAAGTTGATGATCCTGGCCTCTGTAGGTGAGCTGAATTTTGTGGAAAAAAAGTATCCACCTTCATTAAAAATTAAGAATTTCGTACTGTACCAAGAAATAATATTAAAATCAGGGAAGGGGAAAGGCAAAGAATTCAATGTGAAAGGGCCGACATTTATTTTCATTAATTCAAAGAGCACCTAAGTAGCTGGAATGATAAAATAATATAATCTGCTACACATGATAATTCTGTTCATCATTCTCTTTAATCTCTTTATATAATGGGCAGCAGCAGCAACAGCAACAGCAGCAGAAGCAGCAAAAAAAGCTTATATTAATTTTAGAGAATTTGGATAACGTAAGCAGATCAACATTAAGATTGACATAATTATGAAGCCATGACATTTTAAGATTATACAAATCCCTCAATAATGCTGCTTATAATAAATTAAGCTCATGTATTACCTGTTGACAGCTTAGGAGAGAAATGCTCTTTTAACACCTCTTACGTTTTCTGTTCTCTCCTTTTGCCACATAAAGTCCTGTCCTGTTTTATTACATCAAGTGATATGTTGGAGTCAGTAATATCCAAGGATTCATGGCTTCTTTTCTCTCTCTCTTTTTTTTTTAATAATCTGATCCGATTTGAATCGTAGTGGTTAAGGAGAAAGAGCTTAATTATCTTGTTGGATTCCTAGCATAAATGTCAAATACATGCTAATCATCTTACATACGTTGTCTTTGTTGAAATAAGTTCAAGACATGGACAATATTTCAAGAAGAATTTAATATTTAAATAAGTCCTTGCTCTCAAACCACAACATTATATTTGAAAAACTAATTTCGAGCTTGTTCGAAGATATCTTGATCAAAAATAAAACTTGGGTTTCTTAATAATCTCAGTCTCTCATAAATTACCTTGCTGTAAGCCATCATTAGTTATGTGAAGTAGAATTGAATCCACGAACGTTTTGGACACTCTATTTGGACTCACTCAAGCCTTTTTCTCCTCGACAGAGAGATGATTTATTTCTAGGACACCCTCTTTAAAATACACTGTAATTGTCCCCCACGACATTCTCTAGGACCCACCGGACCTGAAACTTCCGTAAGCAACAGTCCACAAGCTAGCTTCTAACCATGTGGCATGTGTTAAAAGGGTTTGGAATTTTAGAGGTGAAGATTCTTTAAAGACCATTTATGACTCGGACCTCTCTGGAATTTTTCATGCTCGTTCATCCATTCCTGCTTCTTGGGTTCCCTGCCTAGGTTTGACCCCCTACAGTAAATTTCATTCCCAGTTTATATTTTGTGGCCCATGTTACCATGCAATATCATAATTATAGAACTGCCCGTTATAACTATGTGCTTTTGCTTTTCTATATTATTAACCCCAGGTTAACCGAGAGATTGATTCCCCCCAAGAAACAATTACAAACAAATCAAATCAAATTAACTACGTAATGATATCAGCTTTCAACATAATCAATTACTGTTTTAGAAAAAGAATATGCTAATGGAATAAAACAAAAGAGAGAAAGAAAACGGTCGTTGTTAAATACTTCAAATTAAATTCATAACCATGAATGTTTTGGTACTTCATTTGACCTTTGAAATTCTGTGAGGAAATATATATTACTTAGGAGAAATCAATTTCTACAGATAATGATATATATTTGTCGAAGCAAGTATTAGCTTATATACGTACAAAATTACACATAGTTTTTTACTTTTATCCTTGAAATTAATGTCGTTCGGGAAATAAACTTCTTCACCACACGATATTACAACATTATTTCATTTTCAATCTTTAGAAAAAAAGTGATAAAGATTCACAAACAAACCAATTTAAATGTTGATAGCATACCTTTACTTAATTAAAAATAATATTAATTTATGAAAATGATAACAATACAGCTTATCACTAAAACTATATATAAAATAATAAAGGAAAAACATAGAAATATTGGTAGTATTAAAACGTTTTGGGTGGGTTTGTTTTTATAGTTCAACTTGTTTTTTAATTTTTTTTAATTAAAAAAACATTAAATTAATTTATTTTTACCACTGCAACACGTTATTAAACACCACGTTTGGAATTCCTCGAAATTTGAGATTCAAGAACCCTTGATTTCTCCTCTGGTCCAGGATCCGTTACTTGGAAGTGAGATTTACAGTTGCATAATATCTTTTTCAAATAAACATCATCTTGTCACTTGGGTGACCTAACCGTGACTGCGATTCCATCTTAATTTCAAGAACCACATCATGTGCTCTATACCATGTTCCACTTGACCTGACAATATCAATGTGTTAAATAGTTATCACCCTCCATGACATTACATATAAGTACAGGATGGTACCTGATGGCCACTTGATCAGTGGCCGGAAAGGAATATATGATCCTTCGATGAATCCATTCACATCCTTCTCTCTTGGAGATCCCAATCCATTGATGACTTCCATAAAGGATTTTTGAAAGAAGCAAACTGACCCCATAAGTTTATTTGTAGCCAGAGCACTAAAATGATGCTAGAATGTCCAGCTTACCCTCATTTGATCAGGTACGTAGTCCTTAATTTACACACTACTGTTTAGTCTACGATGGATGGATGGCAGTTTCATACTTTCAGCAGAGGAAGAAGAGTAGTGTCCTCTAATTTGTTCATGTGGGTGCCCTTATACAGCAAGGAGAGCCAAAATATAACCACAATGGAGAGCGATATCTTTGTCTGCACATTGTTTAGGGTGCGCCACGGTCAGCCTTTGATGGCTACAGGTTGGGAGGTTGGATTTGATGCTTTGGTCCCCTAAACCCTACTGATACAGACTTTGCTTTAACGTGCTCGCTGGGTTTCTTTAATGTTTGCCAAATTGGCATTTCTTGTCCGGTGGTAGTGGGGTAGTGAGTGACTGAGTGTGGGTGGGTAGGACCTACCTCTCTACCTCTGGAATTGACGGGCACTACCTCTGTCCTAGTTCCATCTACGCGATCACCAAAATCTTCCACTATTATGTTTTTTCTTTTTTTAATTTACAAGATTTTATCATATCTATATTTGAATCAAGACTTTGAAAACAAAAACAAGTCATACATAAATGTTTTGGTCTCTTATGTGAGGCTAGTGATGAGTTAATTATAACTTAGTATATGTTATTCATCAAAACTAACTAATTAATTAAATAATTTATTTTGATATACTACAAATACTAATTTATAATTTTTTTTATTAACGTGAATATCCAAATTAACTTGTGCATATCTTAATTAATCTCATGAGTTTTAAAATTAATAATTATATAAGCTTTTAATTTATAAAATTCAAACCAATAACTACAAACAAATAAACTTAAAAGACCTACATTCCTCAGTATTAATACTAACCTATAATTAATTCTAGAAGTTCTAGCTAACATAAACGCTAAACCAATGATCTTCGTTAAAGAAACATTTTCCTTGGTACATGAGTCAATCCGAGACTATCTATCTCCAGTCTTCAGATCCTTAGCTAAGAAGCACTGAGCACCCATGAGTAACTTTCATTGTAAACTAATATATAATATTCTGTTTGTTTTTTATTTCAAAAATATATTTTTTTAAAATATATATTTTTTATTTTTTTGTTTTAATTTATTTTTTTATATTATCAAATCATTTTGATATGGTTATATTAAAAATAAATTTTAAAAAATAAAAAAAATAATTTCAATACATTTCTAAATAAAAAATACTTTTAAAAAATCTCCTCTCATGAATATTAAATAAATAAGCTATAAATCCTCTCTTTCAGATACATTATTAAATTAGACAAATAAACATTTTAAGATATCGGTGCCTTGTTTTGGATAGCAATCGAGTGGATTAAATTGAACAAGGAACATCATGCCCGTCCCAAAAATGATGATTTGGGGATTTGTATTCATACAAAAGAAGTTTCATTTAACCCTCCTAAGTTGTCTGCATTGATACTTGTTTTGCCTGTTGTTTTCCATCCTATTAAGACTTGACAAGTGCTTTGTCAAGAACCTGACATATTTGTCTATATATGGAAATTAATTACATGACCCAAGAGCTCTAAGGGCAAGGCTAAGCCTATCGGCAAGTTCTCAGGTCACGGGCCCTCTGCGCTCGAGGGTAGAGGTAGCTGTGGCTGGCGGCTGCCGTGACTTCCCAAAATTTATACATATCTTTGAGATTTAACAGTTCTTTTAAAAACATATGTAAAAGATCGACGTTGTTGTACAAAATAGTCCTTCAAAATGAAAAGAAATTACTCCTTGGTCCTTAATATGTAACTTGTAAATCCTTAATATTAATCCATTGCCCTCAGAATAAATGGAAAAAAAGAAAGAAATTTTCCAACTCCACAACTAGAGAGCTGGAGTCGTCCCATCCAAATGATCTGCTTGCATTAATGTCATACGTAGCTGATAATAATGGAGAATAATTTCTTCAAATTGCTGGACAGTGAATCACCACTGAATTATTCTTAATTTGTCTACATCGAAATGCATGAAAATGTAAGGTTCGCTACAATGGTGGTACCTATGATAGAGTAAATAGGCAAAACATGGTCCTGTAACCTATTATTGGATGCTCATATGCCGTCGGCATAGAACTTTGCACAAACAAGAAATAGTTTGTATATCAATCCAAAAATTTAGGCGTCAATTACGAAATATCGAGAGATCTTTGGCTTTCTTTAAGATGCCCTTTTTACTTGTTTTTGGTTGAAGGAGAAATGAACTCTCTTTGATAAAGTTAAAAGAGCCAAATAACCCTATTAGTAATTGAAGAGAGAAGACTTTCATCAGTCTAAAGTTTTAGGTCCAAATACTTTTATTCGTCAAAGTATTTTAAATCTATCATTTAATATAAATATGTTGAAGATCTCAATAAATTGGTGAAGCACTATATTTTATGAGCACATCATCAATCTATGTATCCCCTAATTGTTCTTTTTTTTTTTTTAAGAAAAGGGAAAGATCATTCTATTAAAAAACATGAGAGGCGAAGAGCATATTACACTATATTTTATAAGCATATGACCAAGGAATTACAAGTGGGATATTTTTTTTTATTTGTTCATTTATCCAAGTGCAATGGTGATGAGCAATTCATCGTCTAAAGATTAATTAGTTGTGAATCATTTTGCTAATTCAGTACTACGTTAAGATGATGAATTGTCCACGAAGGTAATGGAAAAAGAGCAGCGAGTTTTTGGCTTTACAGTGTGAACAGTATCGCTGTATGATTATGATAGTGGATTTATCGTGGGACCTAAACATGGCCATGTGTGGCACAAGTCTCACAAGTTTGTTCGCTTGGAAGACTTGCTTGCCCTAAATAATGTGACATGACCACTTTAAGTCAAAGGCGCAGCCTGTAGAAGCACTCCTTGCTGCTAATTTTCTAATTAAAAACCTTATGTTTTTCTAATCCACATAGTGATTGTCATTTGTCAATTTAAGAGCATCATATCATTGCTTTGCAACCACTCCTTAAACATTATATTATGTCTTAGCCCTTGACTAGCTATGTTAAAGGAATCAGTTGAATGCTACACTTCCATTTTACAAATGAAAAATCTTCTCTTCTTAATTAGACCTTGGCCTAGCTAGTACTGATCATAAATCTCGGTCTCCTCCCCATAAATCTTTTGACCTCTGTCCTTGTTTAAGATCGAAGTGATCACCGGCTAAAAATCCAATGATTTGATAACTATTTTATTTGTTAAGTGATGTACATTTGCTTTTGATGAATTATTAATTAATAAGTACTATTTTCTTATGAAATTAAGGATGTGTATTTCATGTATATATCCGGATTCCGGACAGTGCGAATGAGATGAGTTTAGCTGAATTTTTAACATTCAGGACTCACCTAACTACAAGTAAAGTTCAAACCCAGCTTGTGTTCACATAAAATTAGTAAATATAAATAGAAATATTAATAGAATTTTTTATTGGTATATTACGATGACCTTTACCGATATAATTTTTCATCCCTATATCTATTAGTAACACCAAAAGAAAGATTCCCTTAATATATATCAAGGGAATTGCAGTGGAAAAATAATAATAAAAAAAGCCAAATAATACGATGATGTGTAACTTTTACAGATAATATTACCGACATGATTAACCTAACGGTAAAGTACATCTGTAAATATACCAATGGAAAACTTTATTAGTATATACCGAGGGAATTACTAAGGGTATTGCAGTGGGATTCAAAAAAGTTTAATCGTATAGTAACATGATATTTTTAACGACAAAATGACCAATGAAGTTAGTGACGGAATAATTCCATTGGTAATGTTATCAGTGATATTTAATTTATGACTTTCCTCTCACACTTCCTCATTTCTCCTTCTTTCTTATGCATTTTGTTTTGCAACAAACAACCACCCCCCTTCAATCTCAACACAATTCAACCTCCCGCAACAAATCAAACAACCACAATTTAAAATTTTATTGAGGATTCTCCATTCTAAGTAAGCAAATCTATCCTTTTTTTTTTATTTGAACTCAATTTTAAAATGTTGATTTTTTGTGTATTTTTTGTAGTATATATATATTTTTTTTGGGTGTTTACTTGTTTATAGTTTTTTCTCATACAAATTTCTTGTATGGATTTATGATTTGTACATGTTACAGTTTGTTTTAGATTTTGTAAAATTATATTTGTTTATAACTTGATGAAACTTATGTTGAATTTTTGACTCAGGTGTTTTGTGATGAAATAAATAATGGCTTATTTAATGGGTATGTTTTATATTTTTTCAATTTTATTACCGAGTTGAAATTTTGGTAAATGTATAGAAATTTAAATTTATATAGATAATTGATAATAAATTAAGAGTACATTTAAAATAGATTAAATAAGTTTGAGCTAAATCAATATTTTTACAAATTATTTAGTTAATTAATACATGTTGTCATCATTATTTTATATAGGTTTGATAAAAATAATGGATAATTATTCATGGATGTATAGAGATTCACCCAAAGGGTTACAAATGATGAATGATTATAATAGGGTTCAGAGTTTTATTAATTATGCACTATCCAATCTGAGAAATATTAATGAAAGGGGTATTAGATGCCCATGCAAGAGGTATAAAAATAAAAAATTTCTCGATCCAGATGCTATAATTATGCATCTTCTACAAAAAGGGTTCATGAAGAAATATTTGTGTTGGTATGCATATGGAAAACCATATGTTCCTCACGATACAATGGTAGAAATGATGGTTAGGTCAATATCTAGTTCTAGCAACGTGCATGAAGTTATAGATGACAATAATAATCCTTATAAGAATATGGTTATTGATGCGATAAAAATGAATTAGGGTCATAACAATCAATGTCCAATAGTAGATGGAGAACTTAATGTAGGCGCGACCTGATTTTTTTATATTTTAAAAGATTCTGACAAATTATTATGGGATGGTTGCAAAAATCACTGTAAATTATCGGCGCTTACAAGTGTTCACTATAAAGTCAAATCATGGGTTGTGTAAGACTGGTTATGGCATAATTGTTGAATGTGTGAGAA